>Ga0070734_10002075_pt1 | contig 26059 bp, 19 predicted proteins | sample Coa_R1_8_FD_66444 | JGI IMG/M metagenome (GOLD analysis project Ga0070734, IMG submission 66444) | Surface soil microbial communities from Centralia Pennsylvania, which are recovering from an underground coalmine fire - Coalmine... | ecosystem: Environmental > Terrestrial > Soil > Unclassified ...
CCGGGGCCACCCATGCCGGGACCGGCCGAACCGCTGCCGCCTCCGCTGGTATAGCTCACCGCGCGAATGCCGCCGGTCGGCTCCCCTTCCGGCGTGCGCGCCTCCTCGACCACGTAAAACTCGCCATTACGGAGGATCATCGTCGGCTGTCCGTATTGCTTCAGCACATCCCGATAACTCGCCATGATCCGGATGCCGTTCAGGCCCTTTTCCAGGCGCGGCGGAGCGTCCGCCCGTGCCTGCGCCAGCGTCAACAGGCAGCCCAGCGCCGTAACGCTGCTCAATAGTCCGAAAGCTGTTCGCATGAACCTTCTCCTTACTGCCCGTTATCTTCGCCGGGACCTTCCATGACGATAGCGCCACCGCGCCTGGGCGAGGCCCCCACACCGATTGTTATTCCGAGGACCTTGCGGTTGACCATCTGGAAGGCGATCTTGGCGGTCCCGCCATAGCGCATGATGACGTTGTCGCCATCGTGCGCTCCATCGAGACTGAAGCCATATTTGTTGATCACCGTGCCCTCGGAGGATCCCAGATCCACTCCCTGTCGGGTTTTGCCGTTGATCTTGGTGAGGGGGTGAGAGCCGTATTCACCGACCTGGATCACTTCGCCCTTGCGATTGAAGACGAAAGCAAAGTGTTCGCCGGTTAGCGGGCGATGGTACCAGAAAGTCGTCTCGTACATCGGCTGGTTTTCGGACTGCTGACCGGACCCCAGGCTGCCGCCGCCGCCCTCGCCCTCATCCTCACCGCCCTTGCCGGGATTGCCCATCCCCTGCCCGCCAGGGCCGAATCCGGGCAGGCCGCCCGAGCCGGGGCCGCCAGGATAGCCCATACCGCCAGGAGCGCCCATGCCACCGGAGCCGGGCATACCGGGGCCGCCGGGATAGCCGCTAGGCCCGCCCATACCGCCGCCGCCGCCGCCGTTATTCTTGCCTGGGAAGCCGTTTTTGCTCGGAACTTTCTTGCCGCCGCCACCGCCGCCGCCGGGCATACCCATGCCACCGCCGGAACCGGGCATCGCAGGACCGCCCATGCCCTTCCCGCCGGGCATACCCATCCCGCCGCCGGAACCAGGCATCCCACCGCCCATTCCGGGCATTCCAGGGCCACCGAAACCGCCCGTGGTATTCTGCTTCATGCCGGCTGGAGGCGTCGGGAGGAAAGGCCCGCCCGCCTGGATCTCGGACGGCTGGCCGTATTTCCTCAAGACGTCCCGATAGTTGGACTTCAGCAGTTGTATGCCGAGCAGCGTATTTTCCGGATTGGTGATCGCGCTGAGCTGCTGCTGACCGGCCTGCGTCGGCATTCCGGGCAGCGAAATCAGTAATCCTACAACAGCGATCCCACTGATGAGACCGAAGCGGTTCTGCATAATCAGCTCCCTCCTGGAGAGTTAGGTTCAGAGCAAAAGTAGTGTCATCTACCCAATGAGACGGCCACGCTATGCGTAAGAATTCGGCATTGGCGCAGACCAGCCCCTATATTGTATCCCAGTCGGATCAAATTCTCGCTCGTACTCCGCGATTCCTGCTGTATCAGAACGAAAATTTTTCCGTTGCCTGTTGTTTTTCGCCCGTTCGGGCTATTCGCCTCGGTGCGGCGACGGGCCGGAGGCCGGACGCGCTGCACTCTTCGAGGCATCGAGACGCTGCACCAGGGTCTCGATCGTAACAAAGGTATACCCCCGCGCCTTAAGCTCCCGCAGAATGGCCGGGAGAGCCTGCAAGGTGCTGACCTTGCCATTGTGCATTAAAATGATCGAACCGGGGCGCACTCCCTGAAGTACGGCCTGGACGACCTGCTGGGTTCCGATGACTTCGGAATTGAACGCGTCCACCGTCCACATGCAGGGGGTCAGCCCCCAATGCCGCACGATATCCGCCACGCTTCCGCTCCAATTGCCGCCGGGCGGGCGCATAAAGCGCGGCGTTTTGCCGGTCACCGTCAGTATCGCCGCCTGTGTCTCCAACAATTCGCGGGTCGCCTCCTCGGGCGAGAGCTGGGTCAGGTCGGGATGCGTATAACTGTGATTGGCGAGCTCCATCCCCGCGTCGGCGATCTTGCGCGTCAGGTCCGGGTACTCCATCACATGCCGCCCGATAACGAAAAAGGTCGCCGTGATATGCTGCTCTTGCAACAACTCGAGCAACGGCTCGGTAACGCCGGGCTTCGGACCATCGTCGAAGGTGAGCGCAACGACCTTCTCCCCCGGTAGACCGGTATAGATCGCCGGGTTCCCGGTCGGCAATCCTCCACAATCTGCCAACTGCCGCCGCGCGTCGCGGTAGTCGGGCCGGATCGCCACGGTGCGTGCAAACCAGACCTCGGCGGGCCGGATCTGCCCCTGCGCCCGATACAACTGCCCCAGCGTGTAGGCGCAGGCACAGCGGTCGAGACGCGGGGTGAGCGCCTGCCAGAGCGCCTCTCGGACCGGCTTCCAGCGCTCCGCATCGGCGGGCGGGGCGGCGCTCCGGTTGGCGACGCGGTACTGCTTGGTCACCCGGCGGATCTCTTGCGCATTCCGGTCGAAGAGCGTCACGACCAGAGTGTGCCAGCCATTCGAAACGGTGCGCGAATCCCACGCATACTGGAACGGACGCAACCCGATCAAGCTGAGCGCCTGCCCGTCCACCTCATAAGCGACATACGCGACGCTGGGCGTCAGGCCCTCCGGGGTAAACAGCACGTCCCCGCTCACGCCCTGCTCACGGCCCGGTTCCGGGTTCAACCCATGGTTGGCAGGCAGCGGCATCTGGCCGGTATTCAGCGGGTGGGCCGTATCAAACGTCAGCAGCGGCCCCTCCGGCTGTAAGATCGGGTCGCCGGGCGTGGCGCTCTGCGCGGCTTCCAGTGCGCGGATCGCAGCGTTTCGGTCGCCCTGCGCCACCGCCGTCATGCCCTGGAACGCCGCCTGCAACCCCGGTGTCTCCACATTTCCCGGCTTATCTAGCGGGGTTCCGCCCAGCCATCGGGCATAATTTTGAACGATCCGAAGGTGCGTCGGGTTCCCGCCATAGCGCTCCGCGTTGTCAAAACTCTCTTGTGCGGCTCTGCGCTCGCCTCGGGCCAGTTGCGCCAGCCCCTGTCCGTAGAGCGCCAGGCTATCTTTGGGGTCGGATGCCAGCGCATTTCGGAATGCAGCCAACGCTTCGCTGTAGTCGCCGGTGGTCAGCAACAACGTCCCGGCCAGGTCGCTCACGTCGGCATTGTCGGGCGCGATCTGCACAGCCTGTCGCACCTGCTTCGCGGCTTCGCGCGTCTCCCCCTGCGCCATCTGCGCCACGGCGGCTTGCGCGCACGCCAGCGCCGTAACGCCGTCCGCCCGGTTGCAAGCCGACAACATCACCAGGAGGCAGATCAGGCCGCTGCAAAGCGTAAATCGGTAATCGGGAACGCGCCATCTCTTCATCCACCTTTTTTGTCGGCAGAATCCGCCGGAGGGTTCACCGGGTGGGCCGGGGAAGCGGAAATTTTGTTGCAGAAGGGGTGTCACGGCGCTTTGTATCTCTCACCTCGGCTACAAAAGGGCGGAGGCGCTTCAGGGTAGGGCATCACGCAGGGCGTTCTGCGCATCGATCAGGAGTTGCAGCGTCTGCGTCATCTCCGTTCCCAGGGTCTCTCTGACCTTGTGGTCGCCCCCTGCAGCCTGTGGGATCAGCTCTCTCAGCCGGAGAATGCGGCCGGGCAGCGCGATCAGATCCTGATTGACGCGCGTCCAGAACTTCCGGTTGGCGTCGCCGGTCTCTTTCAGAATAGGCATCTGTCGCGCCGCTGCCGTCGCCCTGGTCGCCTCTTCCAGGGTGTCCACATAGCCTTCGAGCCGCTTTCGATACACAGCGGGCGTCTCACCGGGCAGCGGGACGGTGACGCGGCGGATATAGTCCGGCCACCCCTCGCCCGTCTGGCGCAAGTGGGGCGTCTCCAGCAGCCCGCGGCGGGCGCGCTCCAGCGTCGCCGCCGTCTCATTGATCCGCCGCTGGGTGAACGGGGCAGGCAGTTGAGAGGTGGCAGGCGATTGGCAGAAGGCGGGAATGGCAAACAGCGATAAGCAGACGACCATGATCGCCCGCCTCCTGACTATCCTGTGCCAATCGTTTCGGCTCGTCATAGCCCCATTATACCAGAGCCGACCGGGACTTGCAATCATTCCATCGCGCGGTCCGAAAGGAGCATTTGCTAAGCGCCTGAAAAAGTTTTAATCCTCGTTTCAGGCGCATTTAAGGAAGGGGGATTATACTATGCCTAACGACGAGTTTTTTGGGAAGCCTTGCATCTTCCATCCGCCCCGCATAAATCATGCGGGGTTTTTTCTTGTCTCGGGTTTATCAGGTAAGGATTTTGTGGAGGACTTCGCCGGAGACGTCGGTGAGGCGGAAGGAGCGCCCGTTGTGCAGGTAAGTGAGGCGCTTATGGTCCAGACCCAACAGATGCAGGATGGTGGCGTGGACATCGGGGACGGAGACCGGATTGACGGCGGCCTTCCAGCCGATCTCATCGGTCTCGCCGTAACTGACGCCGCCCTGCACGCCGCCGCCCGCCATCCAGATAAGGAATCCATGTGGATTGTGGTCGCGCCCCTTGCCCCCCTCCGAGACCGGCATGCGCCCGAACTCCCCACCCCAGATCACCAGCGTGCTCTCCAGCATCCCCCGCAGCTTCAGGTCGGTGAGCAGGCCCGCGATGGGCACGTCGGTTTCGGCGCAGCGGGCATTGTGGTTGTCCAGGATGCCGCTGTGCGCGTCCCACTCGTCGTTGCTGTAGACCTGAATAAAGCGGACGCCCCGCTCCGCCATCCGCCGGGCCATCAGGCACTTCATCCCGAAGGTGTTGCCCGTATCTACCCCGTAGAGCTTGCGCGTGGCTTCCGTCTCTTTCGAGAGATCGATCACATCCGGCGCTTCCATCTGCATCCGGTAGGCGAGTTCAAAGCTCTCGATGCGGCCCAGCAGGTCGGCCTCGCCGGGGTGCTGCGCCTGGTGCGCCGCGTTCAGTTTGCCCGCCAGGTCGAGCATGGCCCGCTGGTCGTCGCGGGTGAGGTCGGCAGGACGATTGAGATTGAGGATGGGCTGGCCCTGCGGGCGGAGGAGCGTGCCCTGGTAGGCGCTCGGCAGGAAGCCCGCGCCCCAGTTGTTCGGCCCACCCTTGCCTACTCCCGGCGCCAGCACGGCGAAGCCGGGCAAGTTCCGGTTGAGCGTGCCGAGGCCGTAGGTGACCCAGGCCCCCGCGCTGGGATAGCCGGGCAGCGTCTTGCCCGTATTCATCTGGTACATGGCTGGGGCATGGTTGGGCGAATCGGTATAGACCGACTTGATAAAGGCGATGTCATCCACGCAGTTCGCCAGCGTCGAGTACTTCTCGCAGACCCACGCGCCGCTCTGCCCATACTGCTTAAAGGTATACGGCGACTGGAGCAGGGGGCCGGGATTGCCGAAGTGGGTCTGGATGCCCTCCACGCGCTGCCCGTTGCGCCGGGTCAGTTCCGGCTTGGGGTCGAACAAGTCGAAGCCGCTTGGTCCGCCCTCCATAAAGAGCCAGATGACGGTCTTCGCCTTCGCCGGAAAGTGGCTCACCTTTGGAGCCAGAGGATTGTCAGTTTGGGAGGCAGGCGTTTCCACCGTATCCGCGAGCAGGCCCTGCTGATCGAGCAGGCTCGCCAGCGCCAGCGTCCCAAAGCCCGCGCCGACGCGTTTCAGAAACTCACGCCGGTTCGGATAATAGGCGTCGCGCTGTGCGCAGAGGCCATGCTTCGATTGTTCGTTCATCTTGGGCATCGTTCAATCCACGTACATAAATTCGTTCAGGGTGAGCAGCACATGGCAGAAGTTCGTCAGGGCCTTCCCTTTGTCCTGCCCGTTCAGGAAGTCAGTCGCCAGTTTGCGCTCGTCTGGGGTGGGCGGACGACTGAGCGCGAGGCGATAGGCGCGCTCGACCTCGGCAGTCGGCGTGCCGTCGGTCTCGATGGCCAGGCGCTGTGCAAAGAGCTTCGCCTGGTTGCGCACAAAGGCGTCGTTGAGCAGCAGGAGCGCCTGCGTTGCGACCGTGGAGACGGTGCGCTTGCCGCAACTGGCGCTGGCGTTGGGCGCGTCGAAGGTCTCCAGTTGCGGGGTGGTCAGCGAGCGCTTGGTGAAGAGGTAGATGCTGCGTCGCCACTGCTCGGGGCCATCGGTTCGGGGGCGTGGAATAGGGTCATCCTTGTTGCGTCCGGCCATCGCCTCAGCAGGGATAGCAGGCTTGATCGCTGGGCCATAAAGGGTCGTATTCAGGTGGCCGCTGACCGCCAGGATGCTGTCGCGGAGCGCCTCGGCTTCCAGGCGCAGCGGGCGGCGATGCCAGAGCAGGCGATTGTCGGGATCGGCGGCAGCCCGCTGCGGATCGAAGGCACCCGACTGGCGGTAGGCAGCGCTGGTCAGGATCAGGTGGTGGATGGGCTTGAGCTGCCAGCCGTTGCGGATGAGTTCGGTCGCGAGCCAGTCCAGCAGTTCGGGGTGGGTGGGCCGCTCGCCCATGACGCCGAAGTCGTTGGGCGTGCGCACCAGTCCCTCGCCGAAGTGGTGTTGCCAGAGCCGGTTGACGATGACGCGGGCGAGCAGGCGGCCCGCGCCGTGGTCCGTGTCGGTCATCCAGTCTGCCAGGGCCGCGCGCTGGAAGGTGGTGGTCGCATGCTCAGGTCGATGCACCACGACAGGCTCGCCCGGCGGTGAGAGGACCGTCAGGAAACCGAGTTCGACCTGGGCGACCTTCTTGTCCGCCTCGCCCCGCGCCAGCAGGTAGGAGACGGCGGGCGTCGGCTGGCTGTCGGTCAGGCCCAGCGCCTGCGGCAGATCGGCGGGGCGCTGACGGTAGGCTTCGGCGATGGCCTGGTTCAGCATCGCGAAGGTCTGCTGTTGCGTCGCGTCCAGGTATTTGGCGGCCTCCTCTTCCCGTACCTTGTGCGATTGGGCGACCTGGGCCAACAACGCTTTGCGCTGCTGCTCCAGCGGCTCCATGCGCGTCTCGAAGGCTTTTAACTGCTGCTGATAGCGCGCGATCTCCTCGGCTGTGGCGAGCGGGCGCTCCTCGCGCCGGGTGGTGGTGAAGGCGGCGAGCATCCGGTAGTAGTCGCGCTGGGGAATGGGATCGAACTTATGGTCGTGGCAGCGGGCGCAGCCGACCGTCAGGCCCAGAAAGGCGGCCCCGGTGGTCGCCAGCATGTCGTCGAGTTCGTCGTAGCGCATCTGCTCGCGTTCGAGCGGAGTGCCCTCGTTGGCGACCGTGAAGACGCTATGGACCCCGGCGGTCCCGAAGCCGGTCGCGGCCCAGGCATTCGGGTCGCCGGGCGCCAGTTCGTCGCCCGCCAGTTGCCAGCGCACAAACCGGTTGTAGGGCATATCGGAATTGAACGCCTTGATGATGAAATCGCGGTAGGGATAGGCGTTGGGCCGGTCGCGGTCCGCCTCGAAGCCGTCACTGTCGGCATAGCGCACGAGATCCAGCCAGTGCCGGCCCCAGCGCTCCCCGAAGTGCGGGTTCGCCAGCAGACGGTCCACCAGGCGCTCGTAGGCATCGGGCGCGGGGTCGGCAACAAACGCATCGACCTCCTCCGGGGTCGGCGGGAGGCCGATCAGATCGAAGGTGACGCGCCGGATCAGCGTGCGCCGCTCCGCCTCCGCGTTGGGCTGTAGGCCCTTCGCCTCCATTTGCGCCAGCAGGAAGCGGTCTATGGGCGTCTTCACCCAGGCCGCATGCTTTACCTCCGGCGGCGCGGCATGCTGCAACGGCAGGAAGGCCCAAAACTGCCGGTTTGCCTCGGCGGCTTGTGCGGAGAGTGGGGCAGGGGATTTCAAATCCGTGGATTGCGGGGCAGGCGGATCGGCCCAGGCCAGCGCCGCCAGCCCGGCAAGCGTGCAGACCACGCCCAGCAACTCCAAGCGCCCTCCTTCCCACCTCCTCACCATACTACTCCTCTCTGTTCTGCACCGGGGTCTGTACTGGCGATTCCGGGAGACCGGCACGCAACAGCTCGTGAGCCTCCGCCTGCCCTGCTCCGGAGGCCGGTCGCAGCAGGGTATCCGGCGCGGCAGCGCTGCTGCCCGAGGCCCTCAGCAACTGATGCTGCTCCCGTTCGTTCTCGATGCGCGCGATAAGAAAAGGCAGACACTCCTGCGCCGCCTGTTGCAATTCAATGTTCTGCGCCGTCCTGCCTTCCCCTCTTGCTAGCTTCTCCACAACAGGCAATGCATGGAGGTCTCCCACTTGCTGGAACGCCTTCAGAATGGCGAGGGAGAGTTGGGTATCCTGGCCGTTCAATGCCCGATACAGGCTGCCACGCTGCTCCGCGCTTAACAGGTCGGCATCGCTGGACTGCAATTTGGGAAGCAGTCTGATCAGGCAGGCCTTGATCTTATCGTAAATATACCCATCCTGATAGTCCACCCGATATTCCGCCCTGGAGCCGGCGTTCCGTGTCCCGGTGACCATGTATCGGTCTTTATAGTCCAGGGCCTCGGCCAGAGCGCCGACCGCGCGTATGTCCTCCCACTCGGTAAGCGCCTCAATGGCGTCTTTCTGCTTCTGGCTGATCACAAACAACCCCGCCAAAACCGCGCCGAAAATCCCCAGCCAACTCATCAGCCATCCCATCTTCAGAAGAACGGCGACGGTGATCACTACGATATAGTAGGTAAACATCGCCAGGATACCGGTGTAGATACGCCTTTTGCGCTTCCGGACCTCCTCCCGAAGGATCGCAAGGTGCTCCTCCAGCGTTTTCTCCTCCTGTGGTAAGCTCTCTTGCGCCTTGCCCTGTCTCATGCCGGCAGACGGGCTAAGATAGCCGATGCCGACCATCACAGTACCCTTGCGATCCTTTTGCTGAGCCTCCTCTGTGCGCTCCTGAACGCCTTCCTCCTGGCGGAGACTCTCACCGGGATCGGCGCGGGGCACGCAGGTTAGCGTTGTCTCCTCCTGCGGGATCTGTTGTTGCTGTTGCATGGTTTCTACCTCATCCGAAGAGCAACGCGGAGCGAGCCGTTACGCTCAGTGGGTTTCGGGCAGGAAGACGACGCTGACGGGCTTGGGCACTTCGACGCTCTGCCCGGTCGGCGTTAGCGCGCCGGTCTGCGGGTCGATGCGGAAGACGACCACATTGCCGGAATCCTGGTTCCCGGTAATCAGGAAGGTCCCGGTGGGATCGATATTGAACCCGCGCGGCGTCTTGCCCTCGGTGCCCTGCTCCCCGATATAGCGGAGCTTGCCGGTCGCCTCGTCCACCGCAAAGATGGCGATGGTGTGGCGCCCCCGGTTGGAGCCATAGAGGAACTTGCCGGAGGGGTGCATCTCGACTTCGGCGGTCGAGTCGTCGTCGCCGGAAGCGCCCTCGGGGAGGGTAGAGACAGTCTGGATCTCCGTCAGTTTGCCGTGTGCGCCATCGTAGGCAAACGCGATGATGGTCATCCCCATCTCATTGATGACATAGGCGTACTTGCCGTTCCGCGAAAAGGCGATATGGCGCGGCCCAGAGCCCGGAGCGACCCTGGCGAAGGGCGGATCGTTGGGCAGGAGCGTACCCTTGTTGGCATCGAGCTTATAGACCAGAATCTTGTCCAGGCCCAGGTCCGCCGCCAGAACATATTTGCCCGTGGGGTCCGCAACCATCGAGTGGGCGTGGGGGCCCTCCTGCCGCGACTTGTTCACGCTCGAACCCACATGCTGGACAAAGCCGGTCGCCTCCCCCAGGCTGCCATCGGCGTGAATGGGAAACGCCGCCACGCTGCCGCTGCCGTAGTTGGCGGTAAAGAGGTATTTGCCCTTAGCATCTGTCGAGACATGGCACGGGCCGGACCCCTTTGCGGAGACCTGATTGATAAAGGTCAAGTCGCCGTTCTTATGGATGGCGAAGGCGGAGACCGCGCCATCCTGCGTGCCATGGAAGCTGGCGGATTCGTTGCAGGCGTAGAGGTACTTGTGGTTCGGCGCAAGGGCCAGGAAGGAGGGGCTGCCCGTAACGGCCGTGGTTCCTTTCGGCGTCAACGCCCCCGTCGCCATATCCAGTTCAAAGAGATAGATGCCCTTGCTCTCCCCCTCCGTGTAGGTTCCTATATAGACCAGTTCTCTGTCCATCTTGCCCTTACTCCCCGCGCGCGTCGTCTGCGCCAGTGCGCAGGATGTATCTTCCCGTGGTGATGTCGTCTGTGTTCCCGTGTTGCGCCCTCCGCCGCCCGTGGCGCAGAGGAGCAGCGCAGCCATCAGGCCCAGCCCACCCCCGTTCACAATCGTGCGTAGCATACGGTTACCGGCCCCCTTGTCCGTGTGTTTGTCGCTCTACATTCGACATTGCGTACAGAGATTCATGCTTCTTTTTCCGCCTGCGCTTTCGAGCGGTAATCGGACCCCGCCGGTCGCGATGCGGATTGAACAAATGCGCAGTTGGCCGGCAGGAATATTCGATCCCTGTGTGGAAGCAGAGTGCATCGCCACTCAGGAGAGATCGCCGATGCTGCCATCCAGTCCGATCACACTGCTGCGCCAGATACCTATGTTTGCGGATGGAGACGAGAGGATGCTGGAAACGCTCGCCTCCCATAGCCATCGAAAGCGCTACAAAGCCGGTGCATCGCTGTTTTATGAGGGGGAACCGGGCCATACGCTCTATATCATCCTTAGCGGCCACGTCAATATTCAGACGGTCACGGCTTCCGGCGAGACCGTCCATATCGCACAGCGCGGGCCAGGCGAATCGATCGGGGAGCTGGCAATGCTCAACAACCGTCCGCGTATGGCGGACGCCGTCGCCGCCGATACCTGCGATGTGCTCATGCTCCACCACGACGATCTGTTGCGCTGCCTGGAAAAATCGCCTCACCTCGCCTTGCGGATCATGGCAAACCTGGCCGAGCGCCTCCAGGAGGCCGCCGACCAGCTCAAGCAACTGCAGAAACTCGACGTCCTCGGGCGCCTTGCCGCCCAGCTCTTGAAAATGCCGGCGGAGGATGCACCCGTGGGCAAACGTATCGTCGGCAGCATCTCTCAGGGTGAGCTGGCCCAACAGATCGGCACCACCCGCGCCACCCTCAACAAGATGCTGGGGCGATTGGAAGAGAGCAAGGCCATACGTCGCGAGGGCAGGGAGATCCTTATCCTCAGCGAACGCCGCCTCCGCCAGCTCAGCGCCATATAACGGTATCCCTCCTGTACTCTTGAGCACCGTTCCGTCGGGTAGCCCAGACATGGGGTGAACCGTAGGAAGAAGCAAATTAATGATTCAAATCGCGGAGTATTTGCCCCCGGAGCCCAACTTGCTATGGAAGCTGGTGCGCCAGGCCGGGGTAAACCATGCGGTGGGGCGGCTGCCGCTGGATGAGGGCGGCGCGGAGCGCCCCTGGGATCTCGGCCCGCTGACGCGGCTGAAGGCGCAGTTCGAGGAGGCGGGTTTTACGCTGGCCGTCATCGAGAGCAGCCCGCCCATGCAGAAGATCCGGCTGGGCCTGCCGGGCCGGGAGGAGGAGGTCGCCTGGTTCCAGACCCTGCTGCGGAACATGGGCAAGTTGGAAATTCCGGTGATCTGCTACAACTTTATGGCGGTCTTCGGCTGGCTGCGCACCGCGACCACGATCCCGGCGCGCGGCGGCGCGCTCGTCACCGGCTACGACCATGCGACGCTGCGAAACGAACCGCTCACGGAGTACGGCGAGGTGTCGGAGGAGCGCCTCTGGGAGAACTTCGCCTGGTTCCTCCAGCAGGCCCTGCCGGTAGCCGAGGAGGCACGCGTCAAGCTGGCGCTCCACCCCGACGACCCGCCCCTCTCGCCCATCCGGGGCATCGGACGCATCATGCGGAGCGTGGAGGCGTTTCAGCGCGTGCTGGACCTGGCCCCCAGCCCCTACAATGGCCTCACCCTCTGCCAGGGCAACTTCACCTTGATGACCGACGACCTCCCCAACGTGATCCGCCACTTCGGGCGACAGGAGCGCATCCACTTTGTCCACTTCCGGGACGTGCGCGGCACGCCCGACCACTTTGTGGAGACCTTCCACGAAGCCGGTCAGACCGACATGCTGGCCTGTATGCGCGCGTATCAGGACATCGGTTTCGAGGGCGTACTGCGCCCCGACCATGTGCCGACGATGGAGGGCGACAGCAACGATCAGCCCTGCTACTCGAACGTCGGACGCCTGCTTGCTATCGGCTATATCACCGGCCTGCGCGAGGCCGTCTATGGTCGCACCATAGTGGAAGCCAACGGAAATATATGACACCTTTCAAACAAGAAGCCCTGGAGTACCACGAGCGCCCGCCGCACGGCAAACTGGAGATCGTCCCGACCAAACCCTGCCTCACCCAACGCGACCTGGCGCTGGCCTACACACCGGGGGTCGCCGAACCCTGCCGCGCCATTCAGAAGAACCCGGACGACGCCTTTCGCTACACGGCGAAGGGCAACCTGGTTGCGGTCATCACCAACGGCACCGCCGTGCTGGGCCTGGGCAACATCGGGGCGCTGGCGGGAAAGCCGGTGATGGAGGGCAAGGCGCTCCTGTTCAAGCGCTTCGCCGACCTGGACGCCATCGACCTGGAGCTGGACACGCAGGACCCCGATCAGTTCATTCAGGCGGTGAAACTGCTGGAGCCGAGCTTCGGGGGCATCAACCTGGAGGACATCAAGGCCCCGGAGTGCTTCTACATCGAGGAGCGCCTGCGCCGGGAGATGCGGATCCCGGTGCTGCACGACGATCAGCACGGCACCGCGATCATCTCTGGGGCGGCCCTGCTCAATGCGCTGGAGCTGGTGAACAAGCGGATCGAAGAGGTACGGATCGTCTTCAGCGGAGCGGGGGCGGCAGCCATCGCGTCGGCCCGCTTCTACTGCCTGCTGGGCGCACGGCATGAGAATATCTTAATGAGCGATATTCACGACGTGGTGCGCCCCGACCGTACCCCTCCGCCCGACCCGGCCCAAAAGGAGTTTGCACAGGAGACCGAGGCGCGGACCCTGGCGGACGCGCTGGTCGGAGCCGATGTGTTCGTGGGGCTATCGGCGGGCGGGATCGTCTCGGCGGAGATGATCGCAACGATGGCGCCGCACCCCATTCTCTTCCCGCTGGCGAACCCCGACCCGGAGATCGACTATGAGACGGCCAAGGCCGCCCGCCCGGACGCCATCGTCGCCACCGGGCGCTCCGACTATCCCAACCAGGTCAACAATGTGCTGGGCTTCCCCTTTATCTTCCGGGGGGCGCTGGATGCCCGCGCCACCGAGATCAACGAGCCGATGAAGGTAGCCGCCGCCCAGGCGCTGGCCGCCCTGGCCCGTGAGGACGTGCCCGACGCCGTGGTGAAGGCATATGGGCTCTCCTCCCTGCACTTCGGCCCGGAATACCTGATCCCCAAGCCGCTCGATCCCCGTATCCTCCTCTCGGTCGCGCCCGCCATCGCCAGGGCGGCCATGGAGAGCGGGGTCGCCCGCATCCAGCTCGACCTGGACCGCTATCGCGAGCAGTTGGAGGCCCGGCTGGGCAAATCCCGCGAGATGATGCGGATCGTCTTCAACAAGGCGAAGGCCGATCCGAAGCGGATCGTACTGGCGGAGGGCGAGCAGGAGAAGATGATCCGCGCCGCGCACCAGTTGGTCGAGGAGAAACTGGCCTATCCCATCCTGCTGGGCAATGCCGAGGTCATTGCCCGCAAGGCGACGGCCATGCAGTTGAACCTCTATGGCATTCAGGTGATCGACCCCGCGGAGGCGGAGCAGCGGAGCCGGTATGCGGAGCGACTGCATGTCCTGCGCCAGCGGAAGGGGGTCACGCAGCGTGAGGCGGACGAGATGATCCTCAAGCCGGACTACTTCGCCTCAGTGATGGTGGAGCAGCACGACGCCGACGGCATGATCTCCGGCTTGACTTCGCACTACTCGGACGGCCTGCACCCGCCGCTCCAGATCATCCGTACTGCGCCGAACACCCGCACGGCGGCAGGCGTCTATCTGGTGACGACACGGCATCGGGTCCTCTTCTTTGCGGATACTACGGTCAATATCGACCCCAGCCCGGAGACGCTGGCGGAGATCGCGATCCTTACGGCCCGGCTGGCGCAGGGGTTCGATATTGAGCCACGCATCGCCATGCTCAGCTTCTCCAACTTCGGCAGCGTCCGCCACCCCCGTGCCGAGAAAGTGCGCGCCGCCGTCGAACTCCTGCGCCGCCGCGAACCCGACCTCCATGTGGACGGCGAGATGCAGGCCAACACAGCCCTCATCGAGGAGATGCTCAACGAGACCTATCCCTTCAACCGGTTGGGCGCGGCGGCGAATATTCTCATCTTCCCCAGCCTGGAGGCGGGCAACATCGGCTACAAACTGGTGCAGCAGTTGGCGGACGCCGAGGTGGTCGGCCCGATCCTGGTGGGGATGCGCAAGCCGGTCCACATCCTCCAGCGCGGCGATGAAGTCAAGGACATCATCAACCTGACGGCTCTGGCCGTCCTCGAAGCCCAGAACTCCCTGCCCGTCCCCTCCCTTTAAAGGATCTTAAAGTTTGAGGGCAGGGAGATCACGCATGATTTCAGTGCGCTACTCTCCCCACCAGCATGCGCCCGCACGGCAGAAAGCCCGCCTTCTGTAGGGTCCGGCGCGACGCCATATTGGCGGGATTACACCGCGCCGCAGGCTTCTTGCCCGCTTCGTAACAGACCCGTTTTACCTCCTGCACCAGATAGCTGCCGAACCCCTGTCGCCGGGCCGGTTCGGAAACTTCCATAAAGACATCCCCATAGGGCGGATTATAATGGCAGAGGAATCCGCCCGTCGCCACGGCAGCACCCTGCGCTTCCACGATCCAATCACCCACCGGCTCATCTTTGTGCGGAAAGATCGAAGCCGCGTCTTCCGGGCTGGACCGCCGGAACACGCTGCCGGGGCAGGTAAGCTGGGTGGTAAACGCATCCTGGAACAGGATACTTGCCTCGGTGATGTCCGTTGCGCAGTCATAGAGCATGGTCAGCATCAACGGCATATTCGTCTGGGCTTCCATCTCCGTGGCCTGACTGACGGCGAGCAGTTCCCGAAACAGATCCTGCGCGCTGCCGCGCAGGTGGGGCAGCGTGTAGAACTCCATCAGCCGACCGATGTCATATTTGTTCCGAACGCCTCCATACCCCGCCTGTCGTCCCTCTACAAGGATCACATAGGGATCGGCCAATCCGCGTCTCAGAAGGGAGTCGCAGATGATCTGGCAGTTGGCTTCCTGGCGGTAGAGTTCTCGCATAGGCTCCACGTCTTCGTACTCCGCGCGGTGCACTTGAATATCCATTGAAAAGCCCTCCTGCCTTTGCTCTCCGCACCCTCCCTCAAAACCGGAAATATCGGCGAGAAGAATCGCTCGTGTTCGTCTTATCCAGGCGCACGATATGGCGCGTAGCCGTAGTACTTGGGGCGCTGATCCAACCGCACATGCAGCCATGACACCCCCGCTCCCGCCGTGCTGAGCCAGATCGGCGTCGGCCCAAGCCGTTGCTCCATCTCCGCTCCCACCCGTTTCCAGAGGGCTTGTTGCTGCGGTTCGGGCGCTCCCCGAATGAAAGCTCGCAGATGACTGTAAGCGGACAGCGGACTGCCTAGGCAGGGGACAATGAGGATCGCATCACCGCTCAGATTGGGAAATGACACGATGCCCTCCTGCGCCGACGGACTGCCCAAGTAGTCGGCAAACGCATTCGGGTCCGGTGCGCCCGCCAACTCCGGGCTGTCCAGCAGGACGCATTCAAAAGGCCGGTTCACCCTAGCAGAGGTGAGGGGCGGGGTCTCCCAGCGAAACGCTGAGTAAGGGGTATCGGCGAGCAGGGCGCAAAAAAATGTGCGGAAGTCTGCGTCGTACTGCCATCCACGCAATACTTCGGAAAAGGGCGCCTGCGACGCGCCCTGCCTCAATAAGACTGTTACGCCGCGTCTGTCCGCCAGTTGCTCATGTTGCGACGACCACATCCTGCGTCGTCCTCCTCATTTCGATTGCGCCTGTTGACGCTCAGCGCCGATTGGATTCGAGGTTCATTCTGATTCCGGCAAGAAGGTGATCCCGAACTTCTCGGTGACCTGGTTTCGGGCTTCCGGCGATTTTGAGAACGCCTCATGGTACTCCTTGAGGAACTCCTCCAGCATGGCGGGGACCGTCATGAGCAGAACGGTGGCCTCTTCGCCGACCACATCCCAACTGTGCGGGATGCCACGGGGCAGAAACACAAAGGAACGCGGCCCAGCCTCGAATTTCTGCTCGCCGCACTGGACGGTAAGCGTTCCCTCCACCACATAAAAATATTCATTTTCCCGTGTGTGGACATGTAAAGGCGCTCCGCCTTTCGTGCGCGATTCGATCAGCGTCAGACCGCCGTCCGTGGAGATGCGACCCGCCTTAACGCTCGCCCCAAAGCCGGGAACCCCCTCTCCGGCTTGCAGCACATACGGCCTAGCGTTCTCCGTAAATTCCTCTGCCAATGTCTTCTCCTTCCTCTACCCAACGGTGTGGACTTACTCGTTACTGGACTAAGAACCTAAGGTGCGCCCACAGCAAAAGCGATACTTGTCTCCAGAACCACACGGGCATTTTGCATATGGATCGATACCACCTACTTGATCCTTGATCAAGGTTTGACGATATTGACAATATATTCGCCGCTGCCGAGCAAGGGTTTCCTCCCCTTTTGCATCGGTGGTAGCAAAAGCAGGATCTTTAGGTTGGACAATGCATCCAAGTACATACCCACTATCGAAAGGCTGGAAAAATCTCAACTTCAACTGCTGGACAAATCGAAAAGATCGGAGATCTTGCTGGACTAAATGCTCTACATGTTGAAGAAACGATCGGGTCAGATCTGCACCGCTACCAATGAGAGCGGCTGCTTCAGACCAGAACCAGTCACGAAATGCCTGAGCCCCCTGTCCATCGGAAAGCACGATTAATTCGTGCAATGGTATTCTTTGAAGAAGTTGTCCCAGATCAGGAACGCCAAAATGTCGTAATGTGGCATCAAATACCCGTATGTTTTCAAAGCGTCGATTGAGACCGTATAGGTCGTAATCTTTCTCAGAAGCAAGACGCGACATTCCTCCTTCATACTGAACCACATCAGCTCGCAGAAACTGGCCGAACGTTCGCGAAAAATTGAAGGATGCCAAACGATTCACAAGAATAGCATCCCACGCAGGCTCTTCATCCGCGATGAGAGGGCGAAGACCAAGGAGTTTTCGCAGGTTTTCACGCTTCAGATCAGCTACGGTGATTTCAAGGACGCGTGATATTTGTATTTCGCTCGGAGCGACGATGTATGAGGTTAATCTTCGTGAAACTGATGGGGCATATTTAGGATCAAGAAGCCGTTGGATCTGCACCTCCATTGTTTGATCCTCATGCCGTTGTATGCTTACTAATTCTCCGGTTACTGCACCTCGATCAAATCGAAAGCCAAAAGTGTCTATTGTTGTGAAAAGTTTGATTCGCTCTCGCTCTAAAAGATCGAACGTTAAATCTTCACCTAGTAAGTCTAAACATACTCGAACACTCCACATCGGGGCCCAGACTTCTTCGTAAAGAAGCAGCGCTGCTGCTAAAGCGCGATCCGCAGAGACTTCATATGCGTTAAGGTCGCCCTGCAACCAGCCTTCACCAACAACCAGAGTGATAGGTCTACTTCCTTCAGCTTGCATTGTTTTCGATGTCTCTACACGACCCGCTGGGATAAGTGTTGTGAGAACAACACGTCTGCGGGTGGCATGAAAGGTTTCAACCCCACCTTTCGTGTCCATCTCATCTTTGAGCATTCGAACGATAGCTGATTGTGCCGCTTGAGGAGTGGAATATCCATCGTACCTGCGATAATGCACTGATACGGTAGCTTGATCCTTCCAATCAGGATTTGACCGATCCAATTCTTCTCGAACGCTACGAGCACTTCGGAAGCGAAATTGTTGATCGGCTACCGACCATATCACGAGAAATAGGGGTAAGGCAAATTGGTCGGTCCATAAGGCAAGATGCCGGGTCTCTATAGAATCCGAATGATTATCCTCGAATGCTCCTTTATAGGACTTACACTGTACCCAGAACGTTAACGGAATAATGAAACACTCCTCCCCTTCTTCATCAACAATTTGGACCACTCCATCACGGCCAAAATCGTCACGCTGATCAACAAAAGTGCATCTCCAGGGCCGAAGATATGGTCTTAATTCATCTAAACATACCTGCTCCTGTCGATTTTGAGAGGAAACCTTTATTCGATCGTTTGCTGCCATATTTATCCTTCATGTGGGGATGCGCGTTTATGGAATGGTTTATATTGTACCTTCTTTGCTGGAAGAATGCTAGAAAATTGTCCACAAGAAATATGACAAGGGCTGCCTCCTTTAGGTGGCAGGAGAATTGTCTTCCGCTCCAGGCTTGTTCTCTCAGGTACCATGCCGTCAAAAACCTCTTGTATTCCCTTTGATTGAGATTGACAAATCGTCGTTTGTCTGGTATAATTCAAGCATGAATGTCCAACGGACAATCACCCTCCTGCTTCCGGATGATCCAGACTTGCGCCAGATCCTGGAGGACTACACCGCTGTCCAACAGAGACTTTCCCCTGTCTGCTACAATAACGGCAAACCTCTTCCCGCCATTCGCCTTCAAGAGGCGATTTATCACAATGTCAAGGGCATCGTCTCGGCACAAATGACCTGCTCGGCTATCCGCAGTGTCGCCGGAGCCTATCGGTCCGCAGTCAGGAATGGCAAACCCGCGCAAAAACCGTTCCAGTTCCTTAACAAAACCGCGCTCTTCCTGATCGGTTGTCGTGGACGCGATGCCGAAATCTTCCCCAGCAATCAACTGCGCATCTGGACCAAGCAAGGAAAGAAATCCTTCTGCTTTACAGTGCCCGCCTACTTTCAAGAGCGGTTTGAAAAGGCGGTCGAGTTTGACTCCCTGCTGGTCATTGAGCGTAGAGGCCGTCTGATCGGAAGGCTGGTCCTCACCCTCGAAGTGCCCGATCCCCAAGGCGACCAACCCTGCGGCATTGATCGTGGCGAACTCAATGCTCTCTCTGCTGTCGATGCGGAAGGCAAGGCTTTCTTCCGATCCGGCAAAAACTATCGACAGAAAAACAAAACCTGCTACAAACAGAGAAAACGTCTTCAGAAACGACTTGCCCTGCGGAAGGCAGAGCGCCAAGACACCAAAAGTGTCCGACGGCTACTCAAACGGCTGGGCAGCAAGTCCTCGAACCGGACGAAGGATTTCGTCAGAACTACCGCGAAACGGCTGATCATGTCCTTGCCGGAAGGCTCAGTTCTGGTTCTGGAAGACCTGAACTCTCTCCCGCAACCCCTTCGCACCAAGAAGGACAAGGACGGCGTAGTCATCCAGAAAGGCAACCGCAGCAGCAAGAGCCTCCGAAGGCGATTGTCCCGCTGGCAGTATGGTCAATTGCAGAAGGCTCTGATGGCTCTGGCGGAACTGCTGGGCATACCTGTCGTCTTCGTGAATGCCGCCTACACCTCCAAGACCTGTCATCGCTGTCACAAGCGAGGGGTGAGAAAGAGGCACCGTTTCTGCTGTCCCTCCTGCGGGTTGTGTTGTCATGCGGATGTGAATGCTGCCATCAACATTCGCTCTCGCTATGACACGTTTTGCCGTGTGTATGCACGGTGGGCTGCAAGTCAGTCAGCCCCGAAGCCCTGGAGTGGGGATTTGTTTCCACTCACGAGGGCAAGTTGCCTCCTTTAGGTGGCAGTCAAATGACATAAAAGTACTCCTCTTCCCGTGCATGGACATGCAGTGGCGCTCCGCCTTTCGTGCGCGATTCGATCAGCGTCAGGCTGCCACCCGTAGAAACACGGCCGGCCTTGACGCTCGCCCCAAAGCCGGAAACCCCCTCCCCGGCTTGCAGTACATACGGGCCGGCACGATTCTGCTTTCGAAGGTCATCTGCCTGGTACTTGCCATCGCGCCAGGCGCGGGGTTTTCTATTCCACGAAGGACCGCTATTGGTGATCTCATCTTCGACAATCTCGATCCGATTGTTCTGAATGTAGATCACGCCGCCCGCGCGAAAATTATCATAATCCCCCTCCCAGGTCACCTCCACCGAGAGAACATAACCTAACGGAGCGAGCAACTCCTCGACGACATAGACGATCCACTCCCGAAAATAGTAATTCTTGTCTTCTTCTGCCGACTTGATTGCAGCGCCGTTCTCTGCAACCGCCCATTTACACCTCCCGGGTGGCGTGCCTGTATGATTCTCGGCTTTGAAATGGTCGAAGGCTTGCCAATGCGCGTCCGTCAGGGGAGGAGTGACGACAAACTTTCCTCTGAATATTGGCCCCATTCCATGCTCCTTCATTTTCCAATCCCAAGGCAGTGACGATTCTCCTTCCTTTACTCTCCGTGCCATCCCTGAAAACCGGAAATGCTGTCGAGAAGTGCCTGCACCTCTGTCTTATCCAGGCGCCCAATGGACCACATACTCCGTCCTCATCCGTCATACAGACAGACCGCTTTGAAGGCGATGGTTCTCGTCCTTGCTTACCGTATACAAAGAGCAGTCGTATCCTTCAAAATCCACCCGTCGTTCGTAGTGCATCCCATTCTTCTCCGCCACCCGAATGGAGGCGCGGTTGTTGGGATCAATGATGGAAATCAGGCGGCGAAACCCGAAATCCCGAAAACCATGCTCTTTGAGGGCGCGGGCGGCTTCTGTCGCCAATCCTTGTCCCCAGTAGGGGCGGGCAATCATATAGGCGACCTCCACCTCCTGAACGCCATCAAACACCTGCCAGAGGAGCCCGCACCGTCCGATGAACTGCCCGTTCTGCTTGTAAATGGTTGCCAGGAAATCCACTTCCGTCCTGGCATACTGCCCGATGATCTCCTCCAGTTCCTGGCGGGCCAGCTCCCAGGAGCGTGTCCCTTCGAAGAAACGCATGACTTCGGGATCGGCATAGAGGGCGGCGAGATCGTCTACATCCTCTAAAACCATCGGGCGCAGGATCAGCCTCTCCGTTTCCAACAGGGCCATGTCTCTTTCTCCTTTCAGATCGGGATGTCCTTTGACTTGCGATAGCGCGGAAACTCCTTTCGCACATGAAACCCGACGCTGCCATAGAGGACTTTGGCCTGCGTCGGAAACTCGGCAACGGTATGGAGCCTCACGATATGGGCGCCCCGCCGTTGCAACGCATGTAGACCGTATGCCAATAGGCCCCGTGCCAATCCCCGCCGCCGCCAGGCCGGACGCACGCTCACTTCATACACCTCACCGCGTCCACGCTCAATCTTGCATAGTACCTGCCCGGCGACTTCATCGCCATCCCAGGCCACCTGCCATAAAGCCGGGTCATGTTCCGGAGCCTCAAAGTAGGCGCGGAAACGCGCTTCCGTCGGCTCCTCGCTATAACGCCCCTTCTCATAGGAGGCATGAATGCTGTTCCAGACAGCCCGATAGGAATCCGGCATGAGCGGACGAAGCTCCAATCCGTCCGGCAGTCGCGGTTGCGGCGCCAGAGAGAAGTCGGTGAGCTCCATGTCCATCACGGTGTAAGCGGGACGATAACCTGCGTGTATCAGCAGCGCGGTGGCCTCTTTCTCCGTGTTGGTGGCATTGGAGCCGAACTCCCAGAGGCCCGCATTGGGATGCTCCCGCGCCAGTTGTCGGATACGCGCTTCCGCCCAATGCAACATGGCCGTTCCGATGCCCTTGCCGCGCCAGTTGGGAACCACCCAGCCAACGGTCAGATAGAGCCACATTCCATCCGTTTCCTTCCACCAGGTGATGCGGCAATAACCTACCACATCCTCTCCCAACTGCGCGACAAGCCAGTTCCCTGTCCGCTCCTGCCGGACGACTTCGGCCAGGCGATACGCCAGGTCGTCCTGGGTCGGCGCATATTCGATGGAAGAGAGCCGATCTACCTGGTCGTGATCCACGCAGCGTTCATGCACTCCGAAAAGCGCTGCTGCATCCCCTTCCATGACATGACGGAAGCGCAGGCCAGGTAGGGTGGGCGCAGCGTTCCATGCCAGGGTTTCCCCCTCTGTTTCCATTCCCCGTCTCTCTTTCTTTCCCGTAAACCGCTCCAAACGCAAAAACGCCCACGACACGAACACCGCCCTTCCGAATCGTCAGGAAAGGAGTGCGTATCGCAGGCGCTATCGAGGGTTGAAGCAGCGTGACTGCGGAAAATTCTGGTTTTTTGTCCGGTCAACCGGGGATCATTATATCAAAACAAGGGCTACGTGTCAACCACCTGCCGCGACGTATAGTCTGAGATCGAGGTGACAGCCAGACACGCCCTGATACAGCTTGAGAGCGGCGGAGGCGACGAGACCACCTTCTAACTATGCCAGGGTGTGGGTGCGGACGTATTCGTTCCCACGGTTGTACTTGGCATAGTAGCGCAGCCCGTCCAGCTTCCAGCCGCTGGAGGTCCGCTGAAACGTCAGCCGATAACTGCCCCAGGTCTCCCACAGGTCGGAGCCGCCCTGATAGTCCATTAAGCGGTTCCAGGCATACCCCTGCGCCTGGAGTTCCGCTTTGTCCCCTGCGATGGCAATCCGATAATTGGTCGCCATATGGTGGCTGGCTTTGCCCGCATGCAGCCCTCTGTCGAATCCGGCCAGCAGGTCGTCCGCCGGGATCTGCACTGCCTCTCCGCCGACCAGGGAGCTCATGTCCACCTCGATCGGGCCATCCACGAACAAGCTGCGCGCAGCACGCCAGTCCTTCAGATCGGTATAGAAAAAGAGGAGATTCGCCACCTGCGTCAGTTCTCGCTCTGCAATCAAGCGTTGTATCTCCATGTCGTTCGCCATATTCCTCGCTCCTTCATATCATCGAATATCTACGTCCGGGATCCGGTTTTTACTATGTTATCATTCGTCGCCCCGCCGAAAACTCCTCTGTAATCGCAACGCGCCAGGTGTTGAAAACATCCAGCAAGAGAGGACAAACGTCTTTTAGACGCTATTTCGGCCAGACGGGGATTTTCAATCTCCAGTCTGAGGAGGCGAACAAATCTGCTGGATTGATGAAATGCCTTCTGGCGATCCGAACTTCAAGAAGGTAGTTGATGAGTGGATGGTGAAAGAAGTCTACGACCGGCTTCAACGTCCCCTGCAGACCCAAGATGGGGATAAGCAGGATTATCGCCATAAATCCCGAATTTGGCATCCTTACGCCGTAACAAGCCTCCTTTGGGAGGTGTCCAATTCATAGTAGATCCCCAATTCTCTCAGCAGTGCTGAGAGAAATCTATTTGCGGTTTGATTACTCTACACTTCTTTACCGGGTCATGTACGACCTGTTTATCGGCGCAGGACAGGGCCTGCGCCCTACATCCACCCCTGTAGGGCAGGGACTCCGTCCCCTACCGATGAATTGGTCAATCCTACCGATAAATTAGGGAGGGCAGGCACGGGGGCCTGCCCCTACGGTTCTCTGCCGGTAGGCATTCCCGGTCGCAGACCGGTTGGCCGAAGGCCCGCTAGACGGGTCGTTTACGACTCGGCTCTTGGTCGTTCTCGAACTGGCGAAAAGGATTCCAAAACTGTCAGCAGTGCTGACACATATTCATCCCGCTGCTGTGGTCGGCATCGTTATGAGGATAGAAATCATGCTTATAGGGCGTTTACGTTGGATACTCCTGGGCGCGACCCTCCTGACCGGCGTGCCGTTGGCGTCGTCCGGGTGGGGGCAGCAGGAGAAGCCGCAGGCAGTGGATTTCGCGCGGGATGTGCAGCCGCTGCTGAAGGCGCACTGCTTCCAGTGCCATAGCGGAGCGCAGAAGCAGGGCGGCTTGAGCCTGGACACCAGAACGCTGGCCCTCAAGGGAGGCGCAAGCGGGGCGGCCATTATGCCCGGCGGCAGCGGGAAGAGCCTGCTGGTTGCGCGCCTGCTGGGGCAGGGCGGCAAGCCGCGCATGCCGCTGGGCTTTGCGCCGCTGTCGGACGCGCAGATCCGCCTGGTGCGCGCCTGGATCGATCAGGGCGCAGTCTGGCCGGAGGGGGCAAACGCCAAAAAGCACTGGGCCTATATCAAGCCGGTGCGCCCACAGGTCCCCAGAGTAAAGACGGCAGGCTGGGTGCGCAATCCCATCGACGCCTTTGTGCTGGCACAATTGGAGAAGGAGGGCCTGAAGCCCTCGCCGGAGGCGGATAAGATCACGCTGCTCCGCCGGGTGACCCTGGATCTGACCGGCCTGCCGCCTACGCCGAAAGAGGTGGACGCGTTCCTGGCGGACAAATCTCCGAACGCCTATGAGAGGGTCGTGGACCGCCTGCTCACCAGCCCGCACTATGGGGAGCGAATGGCGCTGCCCTGGCTCGATGCGGCGCGCTACGCCGACAGCAACGGCTTCCAGCAGGATGGCGACACCTACCAGTATGTCTGGCGGGATTGGGTGGTGCGCGCCTTCAATGCCGACATGCCCTTCGATCAGTTCACCCTCCAGCAGTTGGCGGGGGACCTGCTGCCCAACGCCACCGACGACCAGAAGCTGGCGACCGGCTTCAACCGCTGCCACCTGCTCAACGGCGAGGGCGGCGCCATCCCCGAAGAGCAGCGGAACGTCATCCTCTTCGACCGCGTGGACGTGACCGCCACCACCTGGCTCGGCGCGACGATGGCCTGCGCCCAGTGCCACGACCATAAGTACGATCCCTACACCCAGAAGGACTACTACTCGCTGCTCGCCTTTTTCAACAACGTCCCGGAGTCCGGCACGCCGCCCGGAGGCGGCCAGTACCGTATCGCCGAGCCCTCCATGGTCGTCGGGACGGAGGAGGACAAAGCGAAACTGAAGGCGTTCGAGGGGGAGATCGCCGAGGCGAAGGGCAAAGCGGACAACTATCTCAAGGAGCATGAGGCGGAGATCGAAACCGCCTGGAGGACCTGGGCCGAGACCACGCTCAAGGACCCGATCCAGCCGCCCCGATTGGACACCTGGCAGGCGGTCGGACCGCTCCCCGCTGCCAGCTTCGATGCCGCGTACGACACCGCATTTCCGCCGGAGAAGCAGGTCGACCTGAAACAGACCTTCCTGGAGGGCAAACAGCAATGGATGCCGCATCCGGAGTGGGCGGATGGCAAGGTCTACCAGCTCGACGGCGAGAATTCGGCGTTCTACCTGTACCGGGTGATTCATGCCAATCGCACGCTGCCGCTCCCGCTCTCCTTCGGCAGCGACGACGCCATCAAGGTCTGGGTCAACGGCAAGCAGGTACTGGCGGATAAGGTACTGCGAGGCGCACTGCCGGATCAAGAGAAGGTGACGGTCACGCTGAAGCCCGGCGAGAACACGCTGCTGGTGAAGATCGTGAACGGCGGCGGCATCGGCGGCTTCTATTTCAAAGCGACGGAGAAGGGGGTTCCCGATGAGATCGTGACGCTGTGGAAAGAGCTGCCGACGACTTCCCATCCTGTCTCCTCGGCCCAGCGGATCCGCGACTACTACCTGGTCAACTTCCCGCCCGAGGGGTTGAAGGCGGCGCGAGAAAAGGTGACCGCTCTGGAGAAGGAGCGGGACGCCTACAAGGCGAACCTGCCGAAGGTGATGATCATGTCGGACGCCATGCCGCGCAAGACCCATATCCTGGAGCGAGGCAACTACGAAGCGCCCCGCGCCGAAGTGCAGCCCGACACCCCCGCCTTCCTGCCGTCCCTCCCGCCCGATGCACCCCGGAACCGCCTGGCGCTGGCGCAGTGGCTGGTCCGCCAGGACAACCCGCTCACCGCCCGCGTGCAGGTAAACCGCCTCTGGCAGCTCTTCTTCGGCATGGGGCTGGTCAAGACCAGCGAGAACCTGGGCACGCAGAGCGAACCGCCCTCCCACCCCGAACTGCTGGACTGGCTCGCCGTGACATTTGAAGCAGAAAACCAGGAAAGCAAGAAGCCAGGAAGAGGTTCCCTAAGCTCCTCTTCGCCTCAACCAGAAGAGAGCGGACATGTAGGGGCGCTGCTTGCTGCGCCCAAGGCCGAGGGGTGCGGCTGGAGCATAAAAGCCTTGGTACGAATGATGGTCACGTCGGCGACATATCGGCAGAGCTCGAAGGTT
>Ga0070734_10002076_pt1 | contig 26058 bp, 20 predicted proteins | sample Coa_R1_8_FD_66444 | JGI IMG/M metagenome (GOLD analysis project Ga0070734, IMG submission 66444) | Surface soil microbial communities from Centralia Pennsylvania, which are recovering from an underground coalmine fire - Coalmine... | ecosystem: Environmental > Terrestrial > Soil > Unclassified ...
GGCTAGCCTGGCCGCTCCGGACAGCGATCGCTGGCTGCCGCTGTTTTGGGCGCTTGACAATTTCAAAAAATCCCAGGCCGATAACGAACGGCAGGGTAACTGGGTCATGGCCCCCGTCGAGGAAGCCAAGCTCCCTTCGGGTGCCCATGCCGAAAAACGCTTCATGGAGGCGATGGACAACTGGGATGAGGAGGGCGCTGATCGGGCGGTCGTTTCACTGGTACGCAATGCCGGGGCTGATCAGATCCTCGAGATTTTGTGGCGGTACGGGGCCCGTGACTTCCGCGACATTGGCCACAAGGCAATTTATGTCGCCAACTCGTGGCGGACGCTGCAAACGATTGGTTGGCGCCATGCAGAGCCGGTGCTGCGTTCCTTGGCGTACGCCCTGCTGGAACACGAAGGCGAGAACCCCGCACGCCGTGATGCCGAACCGGATCGGCCCTGGCGGGAGAACCTCGAACGAGCCGGCCGCATCCGCGGGGATTGGAAACAGGGTACGGTCACGCCCCAGGCGACCACGGAACTCCTCAAAACCCTCCGCACCGCCTCGGCCAGCGAGGCGTGTGACCATGTCGTGGAGCTGCTGAACCGAGGCGTCAGCCCTGCTTCTCTATGGGACGCCCTATTCCTCAAAGCCGGCGAGCTCATCATGCAGCAGCCGGGCATCGTCGGCATTCATTGCGTGACATCGGTCAACGCCTTGCACCAAGGCTACCAGACGATCGCGAATGATGAGACCCGGCGATTGCTGTTGCTGCAGGCGCCCGCGTTCCTGACCCTCTTCCGCAAAGCCATGCTCGGGCGTGGAAAGCTGCGCGAAGAGATGCACATCGACACGCTGCAAAAAGCAGAAGTGAAAGCCGGTCCGGAAGCAATCGCGGAAATCCTCGCGGACATCAGCAAAGATCGGGTGTTGGCGGCCCGGAAAACGTTGGCGCTCCTCGAAAACCCCGCCGTTCGACCGGAGATGCTGTTAACCGCGGCCCGGCGGCTCATTTTCAGCAAGGGCAACGATTCCCACGATTACAAGTTCAGCTCGGCCGCGCTGGAAGACTACTACCATGCGACCGGTCCGTGGCGCGCCCGGTATTTGGCGACGAGCATGTTCAATCTCAAGGGCTCCGGCGACCGGGATACGGGCCTGGTCGACCGCGCCCGGGCCGCATTGGGTAAAGCCTAACGAATTCCCTCCGGCATCGAGTCAACAGTGGGCGCGGGTGCCGATCATTCCGGCATCCGCGCCCACATGCCGGAACTCCATTCAGAAGCACCGCTGTCATGGCTGACTTCAACGCGCAATCCTATGGCCCCCTCCTCGCCCAGATTCTGCGAAAAGATTGGCTGAGCCCACTCGGGCCCGGCCACCCGGCCCAACCTGTTCCCGCCAATCTGGCCACCCTGGCGACAAATCTGGAGCGAGCGTTCACGCCTTACTCCATCCGGGATCTGGACATGGCCCAGGCGTGTGTGGCCGGCCTGTGGCTCCATCACGATCACCTCGATGAAGCGCACAGCCTCAGCCAGGGGATCGAAAATCCCACCGGCAGTTACTGGCACGGCATCATGCACCGGCGCGAGCCGGATTTCGGCAATGCCAAGTACTGGTTTCGCCGCGTCGGCAAGCATCCGATCTTCGTTCCGCTGCAAGCTGATGCTGTCCAGCTGGCGGACTCGGTCGAACTCGCGCCGCCGGCCAGTTTTCTGACCTCCCCATCCGAATGGGACCCGTTCGCCTTCATCGATCTGTGTGAGGGCTGCCTGCAGGGCCGGCTGCCGCACACGCATCTATGCCAGCAAATCCAGCAGCGGGAATGGGAGCTGCTCTTTGACCATTGCTACCGGCAGGCGTGTGGCCTGGCCTAATTCTCGTTTATTCTCGTGCCCAAGCAGAGTTTCGGAACGAGAGCTGTGGGCTTGCGCGGCAATGCGCTTCTGCCTGGACGAGTACAGACCGGTTGCACCGGGCCATTTGACTCGGCACACGGCGCAGTCTAAATTTGGAGCGCTCGATAGCGGAACGGAAAAGATTAGAGGAAAGAGGCCAACATGTCGGAACAGAATCTTCTCTGCCCAGCGCAACTTGCCAAATCAGTTACCGGTGGGGAGCGCCGCATCTGGGCACGCTTTCCCGCCACGATCGATGGCATCTGTCAACCCGTCGCCGCCGACACCGCGACTGAACCGGAGTCGGCCTGGCCAGGTGTAATCGTCGATGTCTCATGTGGGGGAATCAAAATATCGCTGGCACGCCGTTTCCAGCCAGGGACCCCTCTCGTCATCGAGATGCCGAGCGAGAACGGTGAGCCGTCCCGCTATCTCCAAGTCCGGGTGGTTCATGTCCAGCGCGATTCCGAGGGCCAGTGGATCCACGGTTGCGAGCTGCGCGTCCAATTGAACGATGATGACCTGCAAACGATGCTCTGATCCATGATTCGGTTGGTTGGGTCCGTTTAACGGCGGTGCGCCGAACCGCGTACGGATGCGCCCCGCGCGGTTCTGCGCACTGCCGCGAAACAAACACGGACACATTCAGCGGGACTGTACATAAGAAACACGAAAAAAGGTGTCTGGAACTCTACACTGCAAAGTTCCAGACACCTTTTTTCATGTTTCTAAACAAGTATGCCCGCCCCAATGGTCTGTCATTGCTTTGCCGTGGCGGGTAACTCCTGAACCTCGACCTTCTTGAACTTCACGACCGTGCCAGGGTCATGCCCCTGTAGGGCGAAGTGGCCCTTCTTGTACCGGTTCTCCGGATCCTTCCAATCAACCGTTGTTTTGCCGTTGACCTTGATGACAATGTGATCGCCGACGGCAACGACTTCCTGCGTGAACCACTCGTTCGGCTTGTGCGGAGCCGTGTTCATGACGAGCAGTTCCTTGATCCTCGGGAAGTACAGGCTGCCGGTCCGAATCGGATCGCTATGGGTGGCGTTGATTTGCGCCTCGTATCCCTTGGGAAAATCGGGGCCAAACTGCGTGCGGAAATACTGCCCGCTGTTCCCCTTGTCGTTGATCATCGCCTCCACGCGGTACCGGAAATTCTCATAGTCCCCTCGCTCACTGAAAAGATGGCTATGGGGACCGCTGCCGACAAGCAGGCCATCTTCCACGCGCCAGAGGGGCACTTCCTGGCCGCCTTTTTTGAGCTTGCCATAGTAGGCGATGACCTTGCCGCCTTCCTCTTTCTTGATGATCTCCTGAATCTGTCCCGGGTTCGGCTGGGGATAGAGCTTCCAGCCCGTCAGGTCCTTGCCGTTGAACAGCTGCACCCAGCCCTTGCTGTCTTTGTCATCCGCAGCCGCAGGCCGTCCCAAGGCCGGCAGCAGGGCCAGGCCGGATAGAAGAACGGCCCAACCCACAAATCGCTGTGCCATGTCGGTCACTCCTGGTTGATGGTATGGGCGACAGTTGCCGTCTCTGTCGCTGAAAACGAACGAAACTACTGCTTGGGCAATTGCGTCGCCTGGGGCGTCGCCTTCTGGAAATTCGGCGTGACGTCGGCTTCGACGTTGCCGACAGCCCAGGCGAGGCCGCCCAGAAGTAAACTATGGAATCTCTCGCTTTCCCACACATCCTCGCGATGCCCCATTGAGGTGTAGAACACCCGGCCTTTGTGATGGCGGCGGGCCCAGGTGGCGGGAAAGTCCGGGCGCTGGTACATTGGTCCCTTCATGCCCTCGTTGTCCTCGGCCAAAATCACGTGGAGATCCGGTGCGAAATTCTTCAGGGCGTACCATTCCTCGAGGAGCTGGAAGTCGGTCAGCCCCTTGGCACCGGGAAACGACGGATCAATGACGCGCATCCGGGCTTTTTGCTGCGCGCCATGAATGATGAATTCACCGCCGAGCATTGCGATGTAGGGGTCGATCTGTGCAGGTTCCTGGTTCACCGACTTTCCGCCCGGACTGTGGAACGTGTCGCTAGCGCAGTGGCTGCCGACGAAGCCCTTGCCGTCCGCAATCGCCTGAAGTAGGGCCCGTTTGCCTTCGACCGGCATGGGCGGCTGTTTGTCGCCGCCCTCCTTGGTGAGATCGCCCGTCGTTTCGAACAGGAAGCCATCGTACTTGGCGATCGATTCAGGCAGGAATTCGCGGCCATCCTTGGTGCAGGTCACTTCGAAGCCGTGCTTTGCGCCCAGGTCCTTCACGATGCGCTCGGCCAACGACAGCTCATTGTTCTTGCCGCGCTTGACCACTGAGTGCTCGAAGCCCTGGGATCGGGTGAACATGAGGATGCGGCGCTTGGGCGTGTCGGCACCTGCTGCCCAGCCCCGAGGGAATTGGCCCAGACCCAGCGCCAGGGTTGCGGCCCCGGTTCTCGTCAACATTTCTCGTCGATTCATGAGATGCTCCGTGGTGTGGTGTAGCAAAGATCGCGGGAAACCCTGCCGGGATTTTCCGACAACGGTGGTCGAATTGCAAGCGTCTTTCGTTGAACGCCGGTTGGGATGACCGGCACGGATACGGCTGGCGCTCGCTCCTGTCCTGGCTTGTCATAGGATGATCCGCAGCCGTCGGCAATGCGGGCCGCTGGTTTACGTTGCGCGCATTCCTCCGACCGTCGCACAGCAGGAAGTTATGCCGCGCGCCGTGCCGCAGTGTTGGCCGGGCACAGAATCTGGTCGAGATAGCCGAATAATTCTTCTTCAAATCGGCGGTGGTTAAAACGAAGTGCCTGCCGCCGCGCTGCGGCGGGGTCCCATTCGTCGAGGTGTGACTCGAACGCCTCCAAACTGGCGGCCAGGGAATCGACGCGGTGCTCCTCGAACCATAGGCCGGTCGGCTCCTGCCGGCTTCCCCAGGGGATCACCGTTTCCGTGGCGCCCCCGTGGCCATAAGCGATGACGGGCGCACCACAGGCCTGGGCTTCGAGCGGTACGATCCCGAAATCCTCTTCACCGGGAAAGAGCAGGGCCCGGCAGCGACGGAAGTGATCGCGGACGACGGTGTCGGGTTGCCAGCCCAAGAATTGTACGGTCGGCCCGGCAAGGGCACGGAGGCGCCCCGCGTCCTGCCCCGACCCAATGATGACCAGCGGCCGCCGCAACCGGTTGCACGTCGCAATGGCGAGGTCCAGACGCTTGTACGGTGCAAACGCGGACACAACCAGGTAGAATTCTTCCCGCTGGACGGCAGACGGCGAAAAAAAATCGGTATCGACGGGGGGATAGATCACGGTGCTGGCGCGGCCATAGCACTCGGCGATCCGCTGCTGCACCGTTTGGCTGATGGCCACAAAATGGCTGACGCGCCCGGCGGTCTGCCGATCCCAATAGCGCAGCACGGCGAACAAGCGATCGGCCATGCCCGCGGCGAATTTGCCCAGACGCGGAGGGCCGAAATAGGCTTCGCGCTGGTGCCAGATGTACCGCATCGGTGTGAAGCAGTAGCAAACGTGGGGGACCCCGGGCGGCGCATGCACGGCCTTGGCGACGCAATGGCTGAAGCTCACCACCAACTCGCAGGCGGGCAGCCGCCAGGCCTCGACCGCGGCGGGCATGAGCGGCAGGAGGTAACGGTAATTCCGCTCGATGGCCGGAAGACATTGGAGGAAGCTGGTGTGCACAGGCCGTCGTTCAATGGCGGAACTGACGGACCCGCGCTTGTGCAGCAGCGTATACAGCGGAGCCGAGGGCCAATGGCGGCATAGCGCTTCCAAGCACTTCTCGCCGCCGCGCATGCCCGTGAGCCAGTCATGGGCCAAAGTAACCCGCGGTTGGATCCTCGCATCCGTGCGATCCATGCGTCACCCGTGACAATATGGGGCAAGATTTCTGGTTGTAGCGAAGGAATCGGTTCTGCCGATACTACTCGGCACGGGGTGTTCCCTGTTCGCAGCCATGACCGACAATAGTCAAATTGCAAGGACAAGGCAAGATGATTGGGTTGCAGGCGCGACGTTTACCTTGTTCGGTCCTGGCATGGGTGCTCCTTTTTCTGGGCTCGATCGTTTCCTGGGCCCACGCCCAGGAAGCGGGCACGCAGAAACCCGAACCTGCCCCAAGCGCCCAGGAGCCCAACACCCCAACCAAGCCCAAGGAAGCCCCGGCCAACGGAGCCGCCGCGAGCGGTGCCCCCGGCTCGACCCCAAAATTTGATCCGGCCGTAGTCAGCGCCGGTCAAGCGGCCTTCGAACGGGACTGCACCAAGTGTCATGATGCCGCCCGCTCGCTGGAACGGACAAAAGACATTGCCGGTTGGCGTGCGACGGTCACACGCATGGCTGCCAAGCGCGGTGCCGATGTCCCCAGTAGCGACATCGAACCGATCGCGGTGTACCTGACTTCCCGCAATACGCCCGCCGCGACTGGGGCACCAAGCGAGGGAGGAGCCGCAGCGCCGACGGTACCAGCCGCCGCATCGGCGGCCAGCGCTGAAATGTCCTCGCTCTCTGCATTCGCCACCCTGTCACCCCAGTGGCGCGGCGGCAACGACCACTTGCAAAACCCCGGCTTCGGTCCCTTGGCCTGGGTCGGAGCGAGTTGGCAAGGAAAAATTGTCAGCGTCCGCGCCACCCTGTGCGTCACTTGCCACGGTGTGCAGGAACCCGGATTGATCAGTCGGGTCGAGCCCGTAGAGGCGGCCGTCCATGTGGAGCTGACCGAATACCTCCAATGCTTTTGCAAGGGAATCAAAGGTGGGATCGACGCCGGCCGTTTTGTGGTCCCCTTCGGGGCGTTCTCGGCCCAGGTGGATCCGAGTCTGTATCGCACCGTGTCGACGCCGCTGATTTTCAACATGGGCCAGCGGATCTTCAATCAGGACCTGAGTTTTCCCGTGTTGCCGATGCCGTACGCGGACAAAGGGATCAACTTCAACCTGGCTGTGCCGCTGGGCGATTGTGGCACGGGTCCCATCAGCGCGACCATGGATACTTACTTGGTCAACGGCCTGATCGGCAGCGGCAATGGCGTCGACTTTTTGCAAAGCCGGGACCTGTTCGACAACAATGACCGCGTTGCCGGCGGTGCCCGCGTCACGGTAGGCGATCCGTACATCCGCACCGGGGCGTCGGTGACAACCGGCCGCTTCGATGATCCGAATGCTGCTGTGGCCCCCACCGGTCTGTACTACACGATTTTTGGGTACGATGTGCAGGCCCATTACAAGAGGCTATTTCGCTTCCAGGCCGAGTTTGCCCGCCGCGAAAGCGACCGCTTCGGAATCCTGGCCAATGGAGCCGCCATCTTTACGGAAGCGATCTACGGCTATTACCTGGAAGCCGAAGCTCGCCCGTGGGAGAAGTGCCGCGTCAGTTTCCTGACGCGCTATGATTCCCAGCGGCACAACAGTCCTTTGCCCCCATCGGGGAGCAGCTTGCCCACGGGCAACTTCAACGTCGAACGCGTGACCCTCGGAATCAACATCGAGCTATGGCATCAAAGTTTGCTCATGTTCAACTACGAACGTTGGCTCCTGCCCGAACCGGCCCATCCTCGGGCAGATATATTTGGTGTCCGTTACACGGTCACGTTTTAGGAGGCCCGGACGGACCCTACGGGACATGTCTCCGATGATTCCGCAGATGTCGAACAACCGGAAGAACCAGAGGACCCACACCGTGCGGCACAGATGGCTTCGCGTCTTGGCCGTGTGGTTGGTGGGCACCGCCCCGCTTTTCGCCCAGCCGGCGGCGAACGATTCGCCCAAGGCGGGCGAATCGCCCAAGACCGAAGCCAACGGGGGCGCCAAGACTCCGCCCGACCCCGCCGCCAACCCAACACTTGTCGAAACGGTTCCGCCGCACCACGGCTGGGTACAGGCGGAATACCTATTGTGGTGGGTGAAAACGGCGCCGTTGCCCGTGCCCATCGTGACGACCGGGGATCCCCGGGTCGGGTTTGATCCGAATCAGGTCAATACCGTGAATACGGCCGGGGCCATCGGCCAGCCCGGTACGCAGGTCTTGCTGGGCGACCACAACCTCAGCTCCCGCTTGTTTTCCGGCGGGAGACTGGGCGCGGGTTACTGGGTAGACGACGAGGATGTCTTCGGCATCGAGGGAACTGGCTTCGCGCTTGAACATGAAACCAACCACTTTGCCGTGGCCTCGGATAAAGCGGGGAATCCCCCGCTGTACTTTCCTATCTTCAGCGAGACGGTCGGTACGGAACGGGCCATTCCCATTGCCGATCCGCTCCGATCGTTCAGCGGCAATGTGGTCGTGAATACGAGCCTGCGTTTGTGGGGTGCCGAGGCCAACGGCATCGTTACCGTGATTCGCAATTCCGGCGTGGAGCTCCTGTTGCTTGCGGGCTTCCGTTATGCGGACCTGACCGAAAGCCTCCAGATCTATAACACGACGACCGACTTGATTTTCGACAATGTGACCAGCCTTCACGATGCGTTCTTCACTCACAACCAGTTCTTTGGCGGTCAGCTCGGCAGCCGGCTCGCCATCCAGGGCGATTGTTTTTCGCTGGATTTGACCGGCAAGGTCGCCCTGGGCTCAACCCATCAGGTCGTCGATGTCCAGGGCGCGATTACCCAACTCGGTCCGAATCCCCTCACGCCACCCGGCGCGGGCACGTTCCCCGGCGGACTCTTCGCTCAGCCGAGCAACATCGGGCAACGCAGTGCGGATCCGTTCACGGTTCTTTCCTCCGTGGAACTGAAACTGGGCTATCCGCTCAGTGCCCGTTGCCGCGCCTTCGTCGGCTACGAGTTGATGTACTGGGACGACGTCGTTCGGCCGGGCAACCAGATAAATCACGCGATCAACTCGAGCCAAAATGCGGTCCTGGGGAACAGCGGCACAGGAAAATTGGTGGGCCCCGCGCAACCTGCCCCGCTGTTCCAGCGCAGCGATTTCTGGGCCCAGGGCGTCAACTTTGGACTCGAAGTGCGCTATTAGCTCAACCCGAGCCTTTCCACGCATCCCGTCCAGTCCTCCCCGGCTTTGAGTTCCGCTTGCATTTACCCCAGTTGCCGATGTACACTGAAAAAGAACTGGGAGCACAGGGCAGGAGGACTGTGCCGACGCGCCCCGGCATGCAGTTATGTTTATCCGTCGATCTGCGGAGTTCCTCCCTTGACAAGGTAGTACGCCATCTTGAGTTACAACGGAGTAACGAGATGAAAAGCACCATGCGCGCCGACGAGCCATTGGAAAGCTCGAACGGTGAAGCCAAGCTGCGAATTCTCATCGTTGAAGATGATGCCGACACGGCGGATAGCATGGCAATTCTGCTTCGCATGTTTACCTTTGACGTGCAGGTTGCCACCGATGGTGCGGCTGCATTGCGAACGGCCCTCGAAAAGCAGCCCGACGTAATCCTGTTGGACATCGGATTGCCCAAGCTCGATGGCTGGCAGCTTGCTGAGCAGATCCGCAGCCATGTCACGGGAAAAAGGCCCTTGCTCATCGCGCTGAGCGGTTATGGCATGCAAGCCGATCAACTTCGCTCTCAGCAGGCCGGCATCGATTTGCACTTCGTGAAACCCGTGGACCCCGAGGTGCTGCGGGGGGTCTTGCAACGCTTCAAAGCCGTTGCCATGCCGGCTGCGGACGAATGTCCGGCAATTTGATTCGCGCTCCGTTTGTCACTGTGCATTTTCCTCGGTCGCAAATTCCATTTCGCGCTGCCCCCACCAGAAACGGAGTTTCCAGCCAGGCCGTTCCCAAACAGAGTTTGAGAACGAGGGAGATCGAGGGAAGGATGTTGTCGATTACCGTTTCAGCTCGTAGGCCTTGATTTTCCGGTCGAGTGTGGACCGCTCAATATTCAGAATGGATGCGGCCTGGCTTTTGTTCCAGTCGGTGTGCCGCAAGGTTTCGAGAATATACCGCTTTTCGATTTCTTCCAGTGGCAAAGGCTCATACGCCGCGGGCTGCTGGACCAGGGGCACCGGTCCACCGGCCTCTAGCGAGGAGAGCCAAATGTCTGGGGCGTCGATCATCGGTCCGAGACCAAGGGCCACCGCTCGCTCCACGACATTGCGCAGCTCGCGCACATTTCCCGGCCAATGGTATTCCTGCATCTTTTTCATAGCCGCCGGGGTGAAGTCACGGATCTTTCGACCGGTCTCGCGGACGAACCGCTTGAGAAAATGCTGCGCCAAGATCGGGATGTCCGCGCGATGTTCACGCAACGACGGTACGCGCATCTCCACCACTTGCAGCCGGAAAAACAGATCACGCCGAAAGGTTCCCGCTTGCAATGCCTGCTCCAGCGGCTGATTGGTGGCCGCCACCACGCGTACGTCGACGCGGATCTGCTGGCCGCCGCCAACCCGCTCAAAGGGATGCCCTTCTAAGACGCGCAGTAGCTTGGCTTGCGTGAGAATATTCATTTCCCCGATTTCATCGAGGAAGATGGTGCCGTGGTTAGCCGCTTCGAACTTGCCGATCTTCTTGTCCGTCGCCCCGGTGAAAGCCCCTTTCTCGTGACCGAACAACTCGCTCTCCAGCAACGTCTCGGTGAGGGCCGCACAGTTAAGACAGACGAACGGACCGTCCTTGCGCGGGCTGGAATAATGGATGGCCCGGGCCACCAGTTCCTTGCCGGAGCCGCTCTCTCCGCGAATGAGGACGGTCGCATTGGTGCCGGCAACCCGGGCAATCTGGCTTTCGACCGATTTGATGCCCGGGCTCGAACCGACCAGCTCGCTTTCCACGCGCAGCTGATCGCGCAACGAACGGTTCTCCGCCGTCAACGACATTTGCCGGTTCATCTGGTGGATGGCGACGCCCAGATGCTTGGCGACGGCCATGGCAAATTCGAGGTTCTCAGCATCGAGGCCCTTTTGCGACTTTGTGCAGTACAAATGAATCAGGGCCAGCACTTTCTCCTGGAACATCACGGGCGCACAAATGAGGCTCGTGGCCCCCATGTCGGCCAGGCTCTCGCGATTGCTCAGATGGCGATCCCCGGCAATGTCGACGGCCAAGATGGCCTCACGGCTTTCCCTCACCTCGTTGCTGACATACTCGGAGACCGGACGGTACGGCTTGCCGCTTGGGTCGCGCTGGCGGTGGTCGAGGACTTCCAGCTTGGGCCCTTCCTTTACCGATAAAATGGCGCCCACGTCGGCCGGGGTGGCTTCGAGCAGGCCATCGAGAACGACGCCGACCAATTCCTGGATATCCCCGGCCGATCCCATGTCCAGGGCTAGGCGGTAAAGCAGCGACAGCTCGTGATTCAAGTTATGATTGGCATGCGGCGAGGCCGTGGACTCCGAAGCCGTTGTCGGCGGAATCGGCGTGAGGAAGCGGGTGTGGCCCAGTCGTTTCTTGATCGCCACGCCGCCCGAATCGGCGGGGCCCAGCGGCAGGTCCGGCAGTTCCTCCAAGGTGTGCACAAAGATCAAACGCGTTCGGCCAAGGTGGATCTCATCCTGCCCAGATAATTCCCATTCGTTTTCGACAGCGGTGTCATTCACGCGCGTGCCGTTGAGGCTATTCAGATCGCGCAGCCGCCAGTGGCCGTCGGCGTAGTAAATCTCCGCATGCTCTCGGCTACAGAGTTCATCTTTGAGGACGATCCGATTCGTCGTGGCCCGGCCCAAGGTGTAGCGCTGTCCAGCAGTCAGCGCGCACACATCGCTGAACCCGTCTTCCCGGCGAACCACTACGTAGGCTGAGGCGCCATCCGGCATTATCGTGCCATGCTCGTGAGTCTTGGGACCAAGCCAGTGATGTACTTACCATACCTGTTGGATGGCTTCCAAGGCAAGGAATTTCGGCAGCCCCGGCTGGAGAAATTGTTTCCTTGTCCCGGACTCCGTGTCAAGAACGAGCACCGAAATAAAAGCTGACAATGCCGCACAGGACGAGGTGCCATTGATACGGGTAGAGCCGATGCTCCGGTTCCACGCTGGGATTGATAATCAGCTGGATAATCACTTCGGCACTCAGGCCCAGCGTGGCGAGCAGCGCGACCCACGCCAAAATGTCCTGATACCAAGGCGCCATCCTGAATCGTCGGGCAGATAACCGCGACACCATCACGCCGACGAAGAAACCGGCGAGGATGACCAGCGGCAGATACGGCTGTTGGAGGAGCGGCTCGCGGACATTGAAGAGGTCTTGGAGATTCTGGTGCAAGTAATAACGGTAGGCCAGGATGCCGAGAAAGCCGGCGACGATCAGGGTGCGCAGCGTTCCGCGCGGCAAATACAGAGGCGGTGCCGGTCCGGTGGCCGGTCCGGAAATGCTGTGGCCGTGGGCGGCAAAGAAATGTCCCAGGATCAGGAACATCAGGTAATACAGGTAGATGGGAATCTGAATATTCTTTTCCTCGGGGAGCAATAACAAGGCCCAGATGAGGCCGAGAACCATGAATGTGAGCAAGGCCCGGACGCTGCCGGCCGGCAAGCCGAGGGGGTGACGCGGCGGGCGAATCGGCGGTCCGATCACCACGGCGGGGCTTGGCGGCGGATTGCCGGCCGGAACTACAGGTATCGTCATGGAAGCTCTCCCAGGGACTACGGAATGGATTCGCTCTTGGAAATTGGCGGAGATGCTCGCCGGGCAGTCATTCTAGCGGCGACAAGAGGAAATACCACTTCGTGGCTGCACGGCCTGATTTCTATCCACGAACAACCCATTTGATGAGCTGCCCGAAATTGGCCCCTTTGCCTTGCATGAGAATGCCGACCCGGAAGATCCGCCCGGCAGCGTAGACACACAGGGCTGTGGCCAGCAAGACCACCGCTACACCGGTGAACGGCTGCCACCATGCAATGCCGGGAGGCACGGCCAGGCGGGAGACCATCAACATCGGTGTGGCGGATGGCACGAACGAAATCGCGGTGGCAAACGTCCCGTTCGGACTCTCGATCACCGGCAAGAGCACGAAGAGCGGTAAGCAGGCCAGCATCATCACGGGCATCAGGAGCGACTGCGTCTCCTTCATGTCCGTGCAGGCGGCCCCGATGGCGATAAAGAGCGAACCGTACATCAACACGGCCAACACCTGGTAGACGATGAACCACAAAAGCAGCGAGGCCGGTAGATACTCCGCGAATCCGTAGCGGTAGGCAGCCCAGTACGCACCGGCCAGATACAGGGCCGCGATGGTTAGCGACACGCCAATCATGCCAAAGAGCTTGCCCAGCATCAGCTCAAACGGCCGCACGGAACCGAGCAATACCTCGGCAATGCGCTGCATTTTTTCTTCCACAACCCCCTGCATGAGGGGCGTGGCTCCGACCATGATCAGCAGGAACATGAGCATGATCAAGCCAGCCGGCATCAAGAAGTGGGCAGCCTGGCTTTCGGTCCGCGGATCCTCGATTTTGCCCTCGGCATTCATCTGGGACAAACCCTTGGGTAAGAGCGGGACGCGCTGCACGATGGCGGCGATTTGCTCCGGCGGCACACCCGAGCGCAGGCATCGTTGCCGCTCGACCTCCTGGTTGACCACGCGCTCCACCCAGCGGTGAAACGCTCCGTAAGTCGGATTGTTGGATTGGTACCGCAAAACCGCACGGTCATTCGGAGTTTGCCCTGGCTCGGTGGCTGTGCTGCGGGGCGAGGTAGGGGTGGGGATGAATACGTCGGGCCCTATTTCCAGAAAGCCATAAAACTCGTTGTGATGGATCTGCTGGGAGAGCTCATACCGTTGACGGTCGATGGCCTCCGGTGTGTCCGGGCTGGGGGCGATGCGCTCCACGGTAAAGACCGGTTCATCTTGTTTGCCGTTGCGATCGAAAATCTCTTCCCGGTTGCGCTGCTCGGCGGCCGCCTGGATCACCGGGAATAATGCTTGCCCCGGCGTGCGGTCAACGATGGCGAAACGCTTTTCGCCGGCATCCTCCAGGCGTTTAGTAATCGTTTGCACCACGACCGCCCCACACATGAGGAGCGGCATGAGGATGAGGCTAACCAGGAAGGACTTAGTTCGGACAGCGGCCTGGTATTCGCGGGCGGCAATGACCCGAATCTTATGCACGGTGGTTCTCCTCTTTGTCAGGGCGGGCGATGCGGACAAAGATGTCGTGCAGCGATGGGCGGGCCAGCTCGAAATGGCGGACTTTGCCCCGGCCCATCAACGCGGCCAATACGTGCTGGGTGTCCGCACCGCGCGCCAGGCGCAATTCTTGCCAGCGGCCGAAGTCCGTAACCTTGACGACGCCGGGCAGATCACTGAGTGGACCCTTGCTGTCGTCAAGCCGAACCTGGAGCGTGTCGTTGCCGTACGTATCCTGGATCGATTCGAGTGTTCCATCAAGGACTTTCTGACCTTTGTAGATCATGAAAATGAAGTCGCACATCTTCTCGGCCACGTCCATATCATGAGTCGAGAAAATGACGGTCGCCCCGGTGCGCTTGATATCCAGCACCGCTTCGCGCAGCACTTCGGCATTGACCGGGTCCAAACCGCTAAACGGTTCGTCCAGCAAGACCAACTCCGGCCTGGCCACGACCGTCGCAATGAACTGCACCTTTTGCGACATGCCCTTGGACAGGGCCTCGACTTTTTTGTCCGCCCAGTCCGCCAGTCCCATCCGCTCCAGCCAGGAATCGATGCTGGCCTTGTTATCCCGAAACCCCTTGAGCTCGGCATAGAAGCAGAGCACATCGCGGACTTTCATCTGCTTGTACAGCCCCCGCTCTTCCGGCAAGTAGCCAACCCGATCGTTGGCCGCGGCCAGGACGTTCTCGCCCAGCACACGGATCTCGCCGCAATCCGGGTGCAGAATGCGCATGATCATGCGGAGCGTGGTCGTCTTTCCGGAGCCGTTCGGACCGATAAATCCATAGACGGTTCCGGCGGGGACTGCCAGGCTTAAGTCCTTGACGGCCGTGTGCCTGCCAAACGTTTTCGTGACCTGGTGGATTTCGACGGCAGCCATAGAACACGTAAAGAGAAGGAAGTTCACCCTCGCGCGCGCTGGTGGCGAGGAGGGACAGCGGTTCATTGTATGGTTCGCAGTCTGGACGATGATATTGAGATTGGACAGAAAAACCGACTCTCTTCGCAGAAACATCAAAAAAATCGAGTTCAAGGAGCCCTACCATGTGGGTACGCCAATGTGATCTGGACGCCCAAACCGAAGCGCCTCCGCCGATCCCGGCACGGATCGTCTCCAACGAAGAGTTCATCCCGCCGCCGCAATCGCCACAACAGAAAGAATACGAGGCCCGCCTGGCCCAGATCAGCGAACAGGCCGCCCGCCGCCAGGGGTTGAGCCGGCGCGCGTTCCTGCGCACCGGCAGCGGCATGGCCGCCGCCCTGCTCGCCCTGAACCAGGTTTATGGCGACTGTTTCGCCGTGGACGCCGCCGAGGTCGATGACCAGAAGGCGTACGCCGAGAAATGGCCCAAAGACCAATTCATCTTCGATGTGCAAACCCACCATGTCGATATCAGCCGCAAATGGTACGACGACACCCCCGACGGCAAGAAGGTGAAGTCGTTCTTCATGGCGTTGCGGCAAGACGGCAAGACCTTCGAGGACAAACTGGACCTGCTCAATCGAGCTCACTACGTCAAGGAAGTGTTTCTCGACAGCGACACCGTGATGGCCATCATCAGCGGCGTCCCGAGCCGCGACTGGGACAAGAATCCGCTACCGCCGGACCAGATGGTGGCCACGCGCAAATTCGTCAACGACATCGCCGGCTCGCAGCGCGTCCTGTCGCACGGTTTGCTCCGGCCGAACCTCGGTCCAAAAGAATTCGAAGAGATGGACCGTCAGGTCAAGGAGCTGAAGATTGATGCCTGGAAAATGTACACGGGAGCCGAGATCGGCGAAAAGGCGTGGTTCATGGACGATGAAAAGGTCGCTTACCCGTTCTGGGAGCGGACCAAGAAGCTCGGCATCAAGAACCTGTGCGTTCATAAGGGGCTGCCACTTGGCTTCTTCAACGAAAAAGCGTGCACGCCACTGGATCTCGAAAAGGCAGCCAAGGATTGGCCGGATTTGAACTTCATCGTGTACCATTCCGGCTTCCGTGGCTTTGGTCTTCTGGGCATGGGCAGCGGCGAAAAAGTTAAAGATCCGAAGACTAACGATCCGCAAGAAATCCCCTGGATCAGCGACCTCTTCCGCATCTTCAAGCGGAATCCCCAGATCAAGAACATCTATTTCGAGCTGGGCAGCACGTTCAACATGACCTCGCAGTATTCTCCGGAATTGTGCATGCACATGTTGGGACAGATGATTCAGTGCGCCGGAGCAGATCACATCTTGTGGGGCACCGACTCGATTTGGGGCGGCACTCCGCAGCATCAAATTGAACGGCTGCGGCGCTTGAAGATGAAGCCGGAGCTGATGGAGAAGTACCACTATCCCGAGCTGACCGACGAGATCAAGAACCAGATCTTCGGATTGAATGCCGCCAAATTGTTCGGCGTCGATCCGAACAAGAGCCGCAAGGCTATCAAGACTGACAAGCTGACGCAGCTCCGCGAGGAATATCGCCGGAACCCGGCTCCCAGCAATACGCAATATGGTTGGGTGTGGGTCGAGGATGGTCAGGATCCGACGGTGCCGGTGGGGGCGTGAGGCATGGACAGGCTCCCGTAGAATGGAGCCGACGCGGCGGAGATCTGCCCTTGAGTTTCGCAAGGTCCACGCTGGTTCGCAGGCAGCGCACCCTGGAGAGCCAGTGCCATGATGATGGACACTGTCCGGTAGACGAACCGGGGGACGAAGCCGATTGAGACGATTGGTTATGCACAGCCATCCCGAAATGTTCACTGGAAGAGAATGCCTATGAATTGGCTTTTCTGTGGCGCGTTGACCATTGCGGTGTCTCTCGCGGGCGGATTGGCCACGCCGGCGGAGGAAGCGGTCGTGTACCGCGGGGCCCGCATTTACACCGCCGGCGGGCCGCCGATCGACAAGGGTGTTCTCATCACCGACAGGGGGAAGATCTTGGCCGTCGGCCGGGAAGACGCCGTTCCCATCCCGTCGCGGGCCACGTTCATGATCTGACCGGCAAAACCGTCATCCCGGGCCTGGTCGATACGCACTCCCACATCGGCATTTACCCGCGGCCTCATGTCCCCGCCAATGGCGACGGCAACGAGATGACCGGCCCCGCGCAGCCGGCCCTCCGTGCCCTCGATGCAATTTATCCGGCGGATCCTGGGATTCGCATGGCCGTGGCGGGCGGCATCACGACGGCCAACATCATGCCGGGTAGCGGGAACGTGATCGGCGGCCAAACCGTTTACGTCAAGCTCCGCGGCCGAACCATCGAGTCCATGCGCATCGCGGATATGCCGGTCCTCGGGGGGCTGAAAATGGCCAACGGCGAAAACCCCAAAGGCTATGGCTCGGGCCGCCGGAATGTGCCGCCGCAGGCTCCCGGCACCCGCATGAAAGTCGCTGCCCTCCAGCGTGAGCAGTTTATCAAAGCCCGCGATTATCAGCAGAAATGGGCCGCTTACCGTAAGGCCGCGGCCGCGGGGAAAGATGTGCCGCAGCCGGAGAAAGACCTGGCTCTCGAACCGCTTGTCGAGGTGCTCGAACGCAAACGCACGGTGCATTTCCATTCGCACCGGGCCGACGATCTGATGACTGCCCTGCGGATCGCCTCGGAATTTGACTTTGAAATCGTGCTGCACCACGTGACCGAGGGATATCGGGTGGCCGACGAGCTGGCCCGACGGAAGGTGCCCGTGTCTTTGACGTTGGTCGATAGCCCCGGGGGGAAGTTGGAAGCCGCCGCCCTTCTGGAAGAGAACGCCGCCATCCTCGATAAAGCCGGCGTCAAGGTGGCCATCAACACCGATGACTTTATCACCGAATCACGTTTCTTCCTCCGTACCGGCGGCATCGCGATGCGCGGCGGCATGTCCGAGGATGCAGCCCTGCGCGCCCTCACGCTCCACCCCGCGCAGATGCTCCATCTCGACGGCCGGCTCGGCTCGCTGGAAAAAGGCAAAGATGCAGATTTTGTCGTCTTGTCTGGGCCTCCGTTTAGTATCTATACGCAGGTGCTGGAAACGTACATCGATGGCGTCCGCGTTTTTGATCGCTCCCAACCAAAGGATTGGGCTTATCAGGCGGGCGGATTTGCACTGGCGGATCCTGGCGCGCTGCCGAAACCGCCCGCGCCGATCCCAGCGCAGCCACGCACTCCGGCTCCTGCAGTTCCGTCAACGGCCGCGGCTCTCCAGGGCTCCCCAGCTCGGCTGGCGGTCTTTGCAGGCCGCTTGCACACGGCTGCCCAGGGCACCATCACCGATGGCGCCGTTCTCATCGAAGACGGCAAGCTGCGCTATGTGGGGCCGCGCAACCAGCTCCAGCTGCCAGCACAAACTCCTGTTTTGACCGCGGCCGACGTCACGCCCGGCCTCATCGATCCGCACACGGTCGTGCCGACCACGGGCCTGTTGAACGTCCCGGGCGATCAGGAACAGGATGAACACAGCGACCCGAACCAGGCCGATGTGCGCGTGCTCGATGGGTTCAACCCCCATGAGCCGCTCCTCCAATTCCTGTGTGAGCAAGGCGTCACCGTGGTCCACGTCATGCCCGGTCGAGTCAATGTCATCGCCGGGCAAAGCGGAATCTTCCGCACGCATGGACGGACGGCCGAGGAGATGACGGTCCGTTTCCCGGCGAGCATTCTCGTGAACCTGGGCGAGATTCCGAAACAGGCCTACACGGGCCGGCTGCCAAGTACGCGCATGGGCACCGCCAGCCTGGTCCGCATGGCCCTTGTCCAGGCACAGAACAATGCCCAGAAACGTGCCACAGCCAAGGATCCGGACAGGCAGCCGCCGCGCAACCTGAAGTTGGAGGAGTTGGAGCTGGCGCTGGACCGCAAAGTGCCAGTGGTATTCAGCGCCCACCGTGCCGACGATCTCGGGACCGCGCTGCGGTTGGCCAAGGAGTTCAACTTGCGGTCAGTGCTCGACCTTGCGACCGAGGCGTACCTTCTCCGCGACGAGATTGCGGCCGCCAAGGTACCGGTAGCTGTGCATCCCACCATGCAACGCATCGGCGCGAGCATGGAAACCTTCAACACGCATCTCTGCAACGCCGCACTGTTGGCCGAACGCAACGTTCCCATAGCCATCGGCACAGGATTCGAGGGTTACGTGCCCAAGACGCGCGTTCTCCGCCATGAGGCCGCGGTTGCGCTGGTGAACGGACTCGGATTCGAACCGGCGCTGCGGGCGATCACACTGGATGCGGCTCGGCTGCTGGGGATCGATGATCGGTTCGGCAGCCTGGAAGTGGGTAAGGTAGCGGATCTGGTCCTGTACGATGGGGATCCCTTCGAAAGCACGACCCATATCACGCACACGCTGCTGGGCGGCCGGGTGGTCTATGATCGCGCCGAGTACCTGAAATTGCCGTTCGAGCGAAGGGCGCTGCCGCTGGTCGGCGGCGGGGTCGGATGTTGCATGGGAGCGTGGTAGCGCGAGGGACAGTCCTACCAGATCCCTTCGATCAGGCCACTTGGCTTGATCTGGCTATCCCGTTGCGTGCGATAAGTGTTGAAGTTCGGCTTCCAATATGGCCCATTGATGTTCCAGACTTTTCACATCTGCGAGTGTAGTTTCAAGATCCATTGTTCTTGCCTCCGGTGCGCATTCGATCCGTTGCTCGAACTCCGCGCTACGTGTTGCCTAAGGAGCCAGGCCTCTCCCCTGGTCAAGGCGATGGTTCATGGAAAGGGATTTCTGCTTGACAAGCTTACCGGCCGGTTGACAAACTACCGGAACCGCTCCGGATGGATTCATCATGGGATGCCTCTCCATGAAGCAACGCATCGGCTTGGCGCTGGGATGCCTGGTTCTACTCAGCGTCGGAACTGCCCTCCTGGTCCCCTACGCCTGGTCACGATCCTGCCTCGCAATCGCGGAGCAGGCCCTTCGCCGGCAAGACCTCGAAAGCGCACGCCAGTATCTTCAGCGGTGCCTGCAAATTTGGCCAAGCAGTCCCCGCGCGCACTTCCTGGCAACCCAGACAGCCCGGCGGCTGGATTCCTGCGCCGAGGCCGAGCACTACTTGGTCGATTACGAACGCCGGTACGGCGAGACAGAGGAGAGCCGGCTGGAATGGCTCTTGTTAGGTGTCCAGCAGGGTGATTTGGCCGGCGAGCTCTCGTATCTCCAATCGCTCGTGGACGCCAAGCATTCCAGCACGCCGCTCATCCTGGAGGCGATGGCCAAGGGCTATCTGCGGGTGGCGCGGTGGGCTTCGATGCTCGTTTGTCTGAACGGGTTGCTCCAGAGCGAACCCACAAATCCCCGTGCCCTCCTGTTGCGTGGCAAACGGTCCGAAGGCATCCACGACCTGGAGCGTGCGGCCCGGGACTTTGAGCATGTGCTGGAGCTCGTACCCGATTGTTCCGAAGCCCGACTGCGTCTGGCCGAGACGCTCCACCAGCAAGGTCGGGTCCGTGAGGCCGTCGCCCATTTTGAAATGTTACACCAGCAGGACCCTACGAATCGCGCGGTGCTCCTCGGTCTGGCCCGCTGCCGCTTCGAAGCGCATGAGCTGGACCAGGCCGGGGAATTCCTGGACACCCTGTTGGCCGCCCGGCCGGATGATGTGGATGCTTTGGTCGAGCGCGGACGCCTGGCCATGTCCCGGCGGCGGCGGAACGAGGCAGAGCCGCACCTGACGCGGGCGGTCGCACTGGCCCCATGGCACCGCGAGGCCTTTCGGCTTCTCCAAAACTGTCTGGAAGCTTCAGGCAAGAACACGTTGGCCGAGACTTGTCAGGCCCGCCGGGACGCGCTCCAGGCCAGTGATCGCCAAGCGGGTCAGCTCTGGCTACGATATCACGGTTCGCCCCGTGACGCCGCCGTCCGGTTCGAGGTGGCCATGTGGGCTTTGCACAATGGCCACGAACCCGAAGGCCTCGGTTGGCTGTTTCGTACGCTGCTGATCGATCCGCGTCACCCGGCGGCGCATGCGGCCTTGGCAGACTATTTTGAGCGCAGCGGCCAGCCGAAACGGTGCGCGCTTCACCGCCGACAGGCCAACGGCGAATCGGTTTAGGAACTTTGTTCCTCTGCCTCCCATGAGCAATTCTCGACAACCCAAGCATCGCTGGTCAAGGTGGGGCTTGCTGCTGGCTCCAGCCGTGCTGGCTGTGGCGGTCGGTACGTTTACCTTCCTTGCTCATCCCTCCTCGCCTCCACCGGCGCTGTCGCTACCGCCTGTTCCTACCGAAGCAACCGCGGAACAGGTCCATGAGTTTTGCGGAACTTGCCACTCTTATCCGCCGCCCGACACGTTCCCTCGATCCGCGTGGAGAAAGGAGGTGAAGCAAGCATACGATTTCTTTGCCCAATCCCCTTTGCTGGGCCTCGACTTTCCGTCCCTCGAAAGCGTTGCCCTTTATTACGAAAACCGTGCACCGCAGACATTGCCGTTATTGGCCCGTAAGGATTCAGGCCAGGAATCCCCTGTCCGGTTCGAACGTCAGGGCTTTTCTCTGCCCGATCCGCGTGCTACACCGGGCGTCAGCAATCTCCAGCTAGTCCATCTCTTCGATCCGCGCCGGCTCGATGTCCTGGTTTGCGACGCCGTTCAGGATCAAGTCCTGGTACTGAGGCCATACGATGAATCCCCGACGTTGAAGATCCTGGCGAAAGGCTTTTGTTGCGCCCATGCCGAGGTGCTTGATCTCGACGGGGATGGCATCAAGGATATCCTCCTGGCTTGTCTCGGAAGCTTTTATGCTACCGATGACCGGGTCGGAAGCGTGGTCTGGCTCAAGGGATCGGCCGATGGCACGTTCACTCCCATTCCGCTCCTCGAAGGCGTGGGCCGCGTCGCCGATGTGCAGGCGGCCGATTTCCGGGGCAATGGCAAGCTCGACTTGATCGTGGCTGTCTTTGGCTGGCGGCAGACCGGAGAAATTCTTTACCTGGAAAACCGCACGACGGATTGGTCGAAGCCGGTGTTTGTTCCGCGCGTCCTCGACCAACGCCATGGTGCCATCCACGTGCCCGTGGCCGATCTCAATAAGGATGGGCGGCCCGATTTTGTGGCTCTGATCAGCCAAGAACATGAAACGGTGGTGGCCTTCCTGAACCAGGGGAACGGGGAGTTTCGCAAGGAGACCATCTACACCGCACCGCATCCAGCGTTCGGGTCGAGCGGAATTCAGCTCATCGACCTGGATGGAGATGGGAATCTCGACGTGCTCCTCACCAATGGCGACTCGCTGGACGCTCCTTACCTGCTCAAGCCCTATCATGGAATTGCGTGGCTGGAAAACCGTCGTTCCTTTCCGTTTGTGTACCACCGCATTCTCGATCTCTATGGCGCGATGCGTGCCGTGGCCGGCGATGTGGTGGGGAACGGCAAGCGCGATATCATTGCGGTCAGCTTTCTGCCCGCGGAGACCTTTCCCCAGCGGACTGCTCTCCAGCTCGAATCGATCGTCTTGCTCGAGCAGACTGCTCCGGGGACATTCGTCCGGCATCCGCTCGAGCGGGTCCGATGCGATCACCTTACCTGTGCCTTGGGCGATCTCACGGCGAACGGAAAAACCGATCTCGTTGTCGGCAATTTCACAAAAGGAACCACAAAATCTCCTGCCATCGAAATCTGGAAGAACCTCGGCCGAAAACCTAACTGAGCCAGCCTACCGAAGATTTTGACTGCGCCCGCAATGTGACTTAGGCTTGAGGCGAGTCTACCGAACCTCATGCACTGGGGCAGTCATGCAAGAACAGAATACTCCCTGTGTTGAAGAATCACTCCCGGATGACGGAGGCGCTGAACGCCGGTCGTTTGAGCGCCACCCATGCAGCTGGACGGTTTCTTGCTACACCGTCTTGCAAGGCGACAGTAGTCGCTGGCCCGGAACGATCTGCAATGTCTCTAGCGGCGGCATTAGCCTGGTCGCCTGCCGCCCGTTCACCCAAGGGGAAATCATTGCCGTCGAGCTGGTCCGGCCGATCGACGGCCTGCGTGCCAAGCTGTACGGCCGTATCCAACACGCTATCACGGAAGGCGGTGTCTGGATTGCCGGCTGCCGATTCCTGAAACGGCTCAGCGAGGAGGAGCTGAAATGTCTGGCCGCGACGACGGCGGTCCTGGTTGAACGGATCGCGCGGGGCAACGAATGAAGGAGAACCCTGGGCCGGACAAATGCCCGCTTTGCAGGGAGCCTTTAACCCCATCCATTCCCATGTTGAGAACTAACCGCACGGAACCGTGACAGGATTTTCTCATGTCCGATCAAACCGATTCATCGGCAGCTATCCCGCCGCACCAGTCCCCGACACCCAACCGGCGCGTCGCCGTCCGCCATTCCTGCACGCTGAAATCGTTATGTCAGACGAAATCGGCCCGGCCGGAAGACTTTTGGTGGTGGGGCAAAATTCAAGATATTTCGACGGGCGGCATTGCTCTGGTGATTCGCCGGCCATTCGAGCTGGGCACCCTCTTGGTGATCGAGCCGTTAGCGGGGCAGGAATCGTTCCAGCCGCTACAAGTCCGCGTCGTCCGCACGAGCAAGCGGGACGGCGGCGGTTGGCTGCTCGGCTGCGAGTTTACGTCGCTGTCGGACGGACAATCCGAAGCGATTGCTCATTTGCTGCCGGCCTCACCATCCCCGGACGTTTTGGACGGCTTGGATGTCCTGTGATGCACCGGCGCGGATCGCCCTTGGCAGAAAGAGTTTGGCATGCCCGATCGAATCGTTCCCTCATCGTTAAAGTCCAAGAAACGTTCTCCAGGCGCCGAAGGCCGCGCCTGGGTCCGCTATCCTTGTGACTCGGCAATCTCCTTTCAGCCGCTCGAATCCCGCAAGGATGGAAACTGGCGTCCAGCCAAGATTGTGAATATTTCGGCGAAGGGGCTTGGCCTACGCCTGGAAACCCCCGTCCAGCGGGGCGCCATTCTCTGCGTACTGCTGGAGGCAACGGCCAATCGGTTTTCGCAGCCTTTGCTGGTTCGAGTAGTCCGAGTCGGCGAGCGCGGCCCGAACGGCTGGCAGGTCGGCTGTACGTTTGCCATCCCCTTGGGCGAGGAAGAACTGCGGGCGTTGTTGCCGGGCGGTAAGTGTCTGGAATCGACTTCTAAATCCTCGCCACAGCCCCCCGCCGCGTCAGATCGAGGTGCGCCATCGGAAACTCACGATCCCTTTCTTCAGGGAAGCGTGAACGAACGCCGTCTCTTTCCGCGCCGCAAGGTGAGTGTACCGATCACGATTTCGTACGGCACGGCCGGGGAAAAGATGCATGAGGCGGCGGCGATCGATACATCCCTGGGCGGCTTGAAACTGCTGACACGGCACCCATTTGGACGAGGCACGATTCTGCGGGTGCGCAGCACCCGGACTCCGGCGCGGGTGCCGTCGGTGGAAGTACGGGTAAAATCGTGCACGCCGCAGCAATCTAAATGGCTTGTCGCCACCCAATTCCTGCATCAACCGCCTTCGGAGATCCTTTTTTACTTCAGCTAGACGCTCCTTCTCCCCGCCCCTGGTCGCCGGATCCCCGACCCGCCACCACGGCAAAGAGTTCCAGTAAGCCAGGATCCACGAGTTCTATCCGCTGGCGCATCAGCAGGCGTCACTGCCGCCTCTCGATTCGAGCATCCACGCCCCGACAGCCGCACTCCAGAGAGACCGGACCACGCGATGCGCATCGCAGACCGCACCATAGGCTGTGCATGCATCGACCGCATGGAATTCCGGAAACGTAGGAGAATGGGACTTGAGGCGGCACCAGGAACCGCAGGTTGGTTCGCGCCTTCCCAAACGCAAATGATCCGCGACCTGCCAAAGGAAGCGCTTTAACTCTTGCATTCGGGGTAGCGGCAGCATCCGTGCCACTGCCACACCGGAGGGCAAGCTCTCTGGGGGCTGGTTCCTCCTCGGTGGTAGAAGGATCAAGCCTCTGGAATTCGCCGCGGCAGGACAATACAGTGACCCCATGACTACGTATGCCGCCGATCTCGAAAGTGTTCGGGCCGCGGTGGAGCGCCTGGCCGGCCGGGCGCACCGCACCCCTGTGATGACCTGTGCCACGATTGACGATTTGGCGAACCGTTCGCTCTTTTTCAAGTGTGAAAACTTCCAGAAGGTTGGTGCGTTCAAATTTCGGGGAGCCTGCAACGCGGTGGCCAAGTTACCGGCGGACGTTGCCGCCCGGGGCGTGGTCACGCATAGCTCGGGAAACCACGCCCAGGCCCTGGCCCTGGCGGCCCGGCTGCGCAGCATCCCGGCTCACATCGTTATGCCCAGCAACGCATCGCCGGTAAAGCGGCGTGCGGTCGAAGGGTACGGTGGCCGGGTGATTGAATGTCAGCCAACGCTGGCGGCACGAGAAGCGACCGCCCAGGCGGTGCTGGCGGAAACGGGAGGCACCCTGATTCCTCCGTATGATCACCCGGATATCATCGCGGGCCAGGGGACCGTGGCTCTGGAACTGCTTCACCAGGCAACGGACATCGATGCCGTAATCGCGCCGGTCGGGGGCGGCGGCCTGGTGGCAGGCATCGCCGTGGCCGCCAAGGGACTCAATCCCGCGCTACGGATCTTCGCCGCTGAGCCGCGCGGAGCTGATGACGCCGCCCGATCGAAGGCCGCGGGGAAACTCGTTCCACAGACCGGGCCGCGGACCATCGCCGACGGCCTGTTAACCAGCCTGGGCGAACTCACCTGGCCGATCATCCGAGATCACGTCGAGTGCATCATCACGGTGGCGGAGGAAGAAATTGTCCAGGCCATGCGCTTGATGTGGGAGCGCGCCAAGCTCTTGATCGAGCCGAGTGCCGCGGTGGCCGTGGCCGCAGTCTTGACCGAGGAGTTCCGCGGGTTGGCGGGCATGCAGCGCGTCGGCATCGTACTCAGCGGCGGAAACGCCAACCTCGATCAGCTTCCGTGGTAGGCGAGCGACATCGTTCATCGGAGTGGCACGCAGCCTCGAAGCCCTCGGATGTTCGCGATCCATATAACATCACATAGAAGCTGGGCTTTCTCTTCCGAACCCGGCCCACAACCTTAAAAACGAGGAGCCGAACCATGCGACGAAAAGAACTGCGGACCGCAGCCAAGCGCCGCCGCAAAGCCTACCAGAGCCACGCCCCCAAGAAGCGCAAACGCCGCTGATCGAGAGAACGACGCCGTCTAGATCTGGCCAACCGCTCGCCTGTTCGTACAACGCCCTTAG
>Ga0070734_10002077_pt1 | contig 26043 bp, 25 predicted proteins | sample Coa_R1_8_FD_66444 | JGI IMG/M metagenome (GOLD analysis project Ga0070734, IMG submission 66444) | Surface soil microbial communities from Centralia Pennsylvania, which are recovering from an underground coalmine fire - Coalmine... | ecosystem: Environmental > Terrestrial > Soil > Unclassified ...
CGCGTCGATCTGCTCCTGATGCCTCTTCATGTGCGGCACGTGGGCATAGCCGAAAACCGCAAACCGCTCGGGAGCCAGCGTCAGAACGGTTTCGATCGTGTGCTGAAGATGAGCGCGCGTCTGATGCGGCAAGCCGTACATCAGGTCGATGTTGAGCGCAGCAATTCCCGCGGCTCTCAGCCGCCGCGTCGCGCTGGCGGTGGTTGCGAATGGTTGCACGCGATTGATCGCCCATTGCACTTTCGGATCGAGTTCCTGCACGCCGATACTGGCGCGGTTGACGCCGGCTTCGGCGAGTGCCTCGATCTGTTCGTCCTTGAGCCCGCGCGGATCGATTTCGACCGCGAATTCACAAGCTTTGTCCACGTCGAAATATCCGCGCAGCAACGTTCCGAGGCGTCGCGTATCTGCGGGACTGAGTATTGTCGGCGATCCGCCGCCCCAATGGATGTGGCTCACGCGGCGCTTGCTTCCGAGCAATTCCGATACCAGCCCGATCTCGCGTTCGAGCGAAGAGAGATAGGTGGAAATGGGCGCGTATTTGTTCACGACCCGTGTGTGGCAACCGCAAAACCAGCAGAGGCTGTCGCAGAACGGAATGTGGAGATAGAGCGAAAGAGAAGCGTCTTGCGGCAGACCGCGCAACCAACTTGCGTAAGCCTCGGGACCAATTCCTGGATGGAAGTGCGGCGCGGTCGGATAGCTCGTATATCGCGGGACGCGTTGCAACAAGCGGGCTGTGCTCGTCTTCATAGGGCCATCGACCTTCCCCGACACTGAGCAGCGGCGCCCAATCGCGTGCGATGCGGCTCAATGCGCAAAGAGTCGCTGCCTTCGGTCCTTCGCGTCTTGCGCTGGATCAAGCCTGATTGCGGCATTCGCGCGCGGCGCCCGCCTACGTATTTCCGCCTAAATGGCGAGACCGCGCCTGCTCATTGATGGATATCAATAAAACTGGTCCGGGGGTCGCGCGATAAGCATCCGTGTCGGCGATTCAATTTGGGGCACCAGCCATGGAGACCATTCGGGCGAACGAAGCATCCGCGGCCGGAGGCTGGAGTGCCTATTGCGCATGGGCCCGGGAATTTCAGGCGAGTGAACAGCAGCAGTCGCGGGTGATTGCACAGAGACTCGAGAAAACGAGTCGGGAGAACGGGGAGAAGAATGCTTCAAGCGGCAGCTGAGCGCCTCGAAGGTCGATCGGATCTTTATATTGTCCCTGCGCTTCTTGGTGTCGCTGCCTGCGCTGCCCTCTTCGAAGCCGCGCGATCGCCAGATCCCCTGATGGTGACGCAGGCCTGGACGTTCCTCGCCTGCATGGCGGGAGCACTCGCCTGGTTCATGAAGCGGTACGCGGACGGTGTACCCGCAGAGGAGCGCAGCGGGTACGCCGATGGCGTCATAAAGGCCGGTGTCGCCGCCTCGGTTTTTTGGGCGCTCGCCGGAATGACCGTCGGGTTGGTTCTCGCCCTCCAACTCGCGTATCCGAGACTTTTCTACTTCCCCGACCTGCCGTTCACAAACTTCGGACGCCTTCGCCCACTGCATACCTCGGCGGTGATCTTTGCGTTTGGCGGAAATGTCCTGATCGCCACCTCGTTCTATGTTGTCCAGCGCACGTGCCGCGCGCGCCTTGCTGGCGGCGCATGGCCATGGTTCGTCTTCTGGGGCTATCAGGCCTTCATCGTGCTTGCGGGCACGGGCTATCTCATTGGCGTGACGCAGTCACGCGAATATGCGGAGCCCGAATGGTACGCAGACATATGGCTGACGATCGTCTGGGTGGCTTATCTGCTTGTCTTCCTCGGGACAATCTGGAAGCGGAAAGAGCCGCACATTTACGTCGCGAACTGGTTCTATCTCGCTTTCATCGTCACCATCGCGATGCTTCACATCGTCAACAATCTGGCGATGCCGGTGTCTTTCCTGGAGACCAAAAGCTATTCGCTCTTCTCAGGCGTGCAGGATGCGCTGGTGCAATGGTGGTACGGGCATAACGCCGTCGGCTTCTTCCTCACGGCGGGCTTCCTGGCGATCATGTACTACTTCATTCCGAAACGGGCCGAACGGCCGATCTATTCCTATCGGCTTTCGATCGTGCATTTCTGGACCCTGATCTTCATCTACATCTGGGCCGGCCCGCATCATCTTCTCTACACCGCCCTGCCCGAATGGGCGCAGACGCTCGGCATGACATTTTCGATCATGCTCTGGATGCCGTCCTGGGGCGGCATGATCAATGGCCTGATGACGCTCTCCGGAGCATGGGACAAGCTCCGGACCGACCCGGTGCTGCGCATCCTCGTCGTGTCTGTTGCCTTCTACGGCATGGCGACGTTCGAGGGGCCTGTCATGAGCATCAAGACCGTGAACGCGCTCTCGCACTATACGGACTGGGGTATCGGACACGTTCACTCCGGTTCGCTCGGTTGGGTCGGCTTCGTGAGCTTCGGGGCGCTCTACTGTCTCGTTCCTTGGCTCTGGAAACGCGAACGCCTCTACTCGAATACCCTCGTCGAATGGCATTTCTGGATCGCGACCATCGGCATCGTCTTCTACATCACCTCCATGTGGGTTGCCGGCATCATGGAAGGGCTGATGTGGCGCGCTTACAATGAGTACGGATTCCTCGAATATTCCTTCGTCGAGTCGGTCGTCGCGGCACACCCCTACTATGTGATCCGCGCGCTGGGCGGACTTCTCTACCTGATCGGCACGGTTGTGATGGCGTACAATCTGTGGCGCACGGCCCGCGGAGACGCAACGGAAGCGGCCGGTGTTGCGCCGACCGTAATTACGGCACAGGCGGCGTGACATGAACCACGGAATCTTCGAGCGTCATTCGCTTCTTCTCTTGATCGGCATTCTCGTGGTCGTCGCCATCGGAGGACTGGTCGAGATCGTGCCGCTGTTTTTCGTCGAAGGCACGATCGAGAGGGTCTCGGGGGTCAGGCCGTACACGCCCCTCGAGTTGAAGGGACGCGATATCTACGTGCGCGAGGGCTGCTATCTCTGCCACAGCCAGATGATCCGGCCGCTACGCGATGAGGTCGAGCGCTACGGCCATTACAGCCTTGCCGCCGAGAGCATGTACGACCATCCTTTCCAATGGGGTTCCAAACGTACCGGGCCGGACCTCGCGCGCGTTGGCGGGAAATATTCCGACGAGTGGCAGCGCGCCCATCTCGTCGACCCGCGCGCCGTCGTGCCCGAGTCTGTCATGCCGCCTTATGCTTTTCTCGAGAAGACACCGCTCGATTACGGGAACATCGCGGAGGAGTTGAAGGCGAACCGGACCGTGGGCGTGCCATACACGGACGCCATGATTGCCAATGCCGACGCTGATCTGGTGGCGCAGGCGACTCCCGACAGCGATGGTGTGCAAGCCCTGCTGAAGCGGTACCCGAAGGCGAATGTCAGACGCTTTGCGGGCGATCCCGAGCAGATCAGCGAAGCCGATGCCCTGATCGCCTATCTGCAGGTGCTGGGCACGATGGTCGACTTCAAGAGCTACCAGGCCGAGGCGCCGGAGAACCGGCGATGATCGGAAACATCTCCTTCGAAGATGCCGAGCGGTTCGCCCAGAGCTGGGGCGCACTTTATTTCGTGCTGATGTTCGTGGTCGCGTTCGCCTACGCCCTTTGGCCTTCGAACGGCAAGCGTTTCAGGGACGCCGCGAATTCCATTCTGAACGATGACGGTGCGCCGTGAACAAGGAAATCGATCCGCACACTGCGACGGAAACAACTGGTCACGAGTGGGATGGCATCAAGGAACTCAACACGCCTTTGCCCCGCTGGTGGATCACAATCTTCTGGGCAACGATTGTTTGGGCGGCCGTCTATTGGTTCTTCATGCCGGCTTGGCCGGTCTTCGGCGGTTATACCCACGGCTATCTCAACCATTCGCAACGCGATGACGTGAGGAACGCCGTCGTGGCTTTGAAGACGGAGCGGCAGGGGCGCGAAGTTGCGTTGAGCAATGCCAGCCTCGAGCAGATTGAGAAGAATCCGGAGCTCCTGCAATTCGCGCTGGCGGAAGGAAAGTCCGCCTTCGCGGACAATTGTGCCGCCTGCCACGGCTCGGGCGGGCAGGGCGCAAAAGGATATCCAAACCTGAACGACGATGTCTGGCTTTGGGGCGGAAAGCTTGAAGACATCCAGCACACGATCACTGTTGGGGCGCGCTCGACGAGCCCCAGGACTCGCTACTCGGCGATGCCAGCTTTTGGTCGCGACAACCTCCTGAAACCGGAGCAGATCAGCGACCTGACGGAATTCGTGGTCGCGCTTTCGGGCCGCCCCGCAGACAAATCCGCCGTCGGTCGTGCGCGCAAACTCTTTGCCGACAATTGCGCGCAATGTCATGGCGCGGCCGGAAAGGGCGATCGCTCCATGGGCGCCCCTGATCTTACGGCGGACAGCTATCTTTATGGACCGGCGCGCCAGGATATCTCCGATCAGATCTGGAATGGTCATGGAGGCGTGATGCCGACATGGGAAGGAAGGCTGTCACCGGAGACGATCAAGTCGCTCGCGATCTACGTTCACAGTCTCGGCGGCGGTGAGTGAACGTACGCCATGAATTTTCCCCTTCCGGGCATCGAGGCCGGACCCGAGATCGTCTCGCGCTCGGACGCGCGCGCAACGAACAGCGCCGCAATGCGGAAATCCTATATCGCGCGGGTCCCCATCTATCCAAAATCTGTCCACGGCACGTTCCGCAAGTTGAAGTGGATCGCAATGTCGGTGCTGCTTGCGATCTATTATCTCGCGCCGTGGATTCGCTGGGATCGCGGCCCGGGAGAAGCGTCCCAGGCCATCCTCGTCGATCTTGCGCGTGAACGATTTTATTTCTTCTTCATCGAGATCTGGCCGCAGGAGGTCTATTACATCACCGGCCTTTTGATCGTTGCCGCCGTAGGGATCTTCCTCGCGGCAGCACTGCTCGGGCGCGTCTGGTGTGGCTATGCCTGTCCGCAAACGGTCTGGACCGATCTCTTCATTTTCGTCGAACAACTGATCGAAGGGGATCGCGGCGCCCGCATAAGGCTGGCCGCCGAGCCTTGGGGCGTGAAAAAGGTTTTCAAGCGGGTGAGCAAACACTTCACCTGGCTCGCGATCGCAGTGCTGACGGGCGGCGCCTGGGTGTTTTATTTCACCGATGCGCCAACACTGGCCCATGATCTGCTATTCGGGGCGGCACCTTGGCCAGCCTATGTCTTCATCGGATTTTTGACGTTCACGACCTATTCGCTCGGTGGGCTGATGCGAGAGCAGGTCTGCACCTATATGTGCCCGTGGCCGCGTATCCAGGCGGCGATGACCGACAACGAAGCGCTCGGCGTTCTCTACCGCCGCGATCGCGGAGAGCCCCGTGGATCCTATCGCAAGGGTGATCTCTGGAACGGGCGCGGCGATTGCATCGATTGCCATCAATGCGTAGCTGCCTGTCCGATGGGGATCGATATCCGCGACGGCGCGCAGCTCGAATGCATCAACTGCGCGCTCTGCATCGATGCCTGCGACGATGTCATGGATCGCGTGGGCCGGCCGCGTGGCCTGATCGCGTACGACACGGAAGCCAATGTCGAGCGGCGCCTGAAGGGCTTGCCCGCGGTGTTTCATTTCATTCGTGCGAGAACCGTCTTCTATGCCGTCATCATGTTGCTGGTCGGCAGCGCCATCGTTCTCGGACTTGCCAATCGCTCAACCGTGAGTCTCGACGTCATCAGGGACCGAAACCCTGATTTTGTTTCGCTGTCTGATGGATCGACACGGAACGGCTACATGCTGAAGCTGATGAATCGCAGTGGCTTCGAACGGAATTTCGAACTTTCTCTTTCCGGAGTGAGACCGAAGCAGGTCCGTGTGATCGGGATCGATGGAAGCGCGCTTCCGGTCAATGTCTCCGTTCCCGCCGATCGCGTCCGCACGCTGCGATTGTTGCTGACCGTCGCAAAGCACGATGTGCGAATGGGCGAGCAGCCGATCACATTCACGCTGGTAAATTCGCTCACGCATGAAAAGGCCAGCGTCAGCGCGGTCTTCGTCTCGGGCTCCGGCTCATGACGAAGACACTTTCCGCGCGCAACATGGTCGTCCTCCTGGTCATTTTTTTCGGGATCATCATTGGCGTGAACGGTGTCTTCATGGTCGAAGCCGTGAAGACGTTTCGCGGTGAAGACGTGCAGGAGCCCTATCTCCAGGGCATTGCCTACAACAAGACACTCGAGCAACGGGAGAGACAGGCGGCTCTCGGATGGAGCGCGGCGGTTTCGGCCGTCCGCGATCGCTCGGGCCGGGTTGAGCTCGCGATCATCATGCGTGACAGGAACGGGAATCCGCTCGAGCATCTCGCGCTTTCGAGCCAACTCCGGCATCCCGTCGATGCCGCAAGAGACAAGCTGGTTGCGCTCGCGGAGCTTCCGAGCGGCGTCTACGCGGGCTCGGTCGACGGTGTGGAGCCGGGAGCCTGGGATGTCGAGGTTCGTCTCGCATCTCGAGACGCCATTCCGTTCGAAGCGGAGCGACGCGTGTGGTTGCCCTGACGTTTTCGCCCTCTGCGGCCGATAGGCCCGCGCATGCCGTCCGGATCGAGCTCCTGGTGCGAGGAGCGCGATGTGCCAATTGTCTGACGAAGATCGAGTCAGGTCTCCGCGCTGTTCGCGGCGTGACAGACGCGCGGCTCAATCTCACCACGGGAAAACTTGTCGTCGATGCAGAGGCGCCTGCCGATCCGCAGACGATGATCGGAAGACTTGCCGAGCTCGGCTACGAAGCGTGGCTCTTCGATCCGGCCAAGGCGATTTCCGGCCGCGAGCAGGAGGGCCGCGCACTTCTCGTGTGTCTGGCGGTATCGGGATTCGGAGTGGCCTTTGTCGTCGGGCTGACCGACGCGCTCTGGTACGGCGCCAGAGACATGGGTCCCGCAACGCGGCTCATGATTTCCTGGCTTGCGGCGCTCGTCGCCAGTCCTACGGCCCTTTATGCGGGTTCGCCGTTTTTCGCCTCTGCCATCCGGAGCATCCGAGCGGGGCGGGCGAATATGGATGTTCCGATCAGCCTTGCGATCCTGTTTTCGCTTGGACTCAGTTACTACGAGACATTCCGCGGTGGCCGGCACACCTATTTCGACGCTGCGGTCATGTTGCCGTTCCTGCTTCTCATCGGCCGCTACCTCGATTTTCTCGTGCGCCGCAAGGCATCCAGTGCCGCGGCGGATATCGTCGCGATGCAGGCCGTCCAGGTGCGTCGATTGCGCGAGGATGGAACGCTGGAGACCGTATGGGCACGCGATGTCAGACCCGGCGACCGGATCCTTTTCAGCGCGGGTGAGCGTGTTCCGGTGGATGGCGACGTGGTCGAAGGTGAGACGAGCCTCGACGTTTCGCTATTGACTGGCGAAACGGCGGCACATCTTGCGCGCGCGGGCGAGCGCATTGAAGCGGGTGCGATTGTCCTTGATCGGCCAATCATGATTCGGGCGGGAAAGCCGCTCGAGGATTCGCTGGTCGCCCGCATCGGACGTCTCATCGAAGCGGGACAGCAGGCACGCAACCGATACGTTCGTCTCGCCGACAGGGCGGCGGCGATTTATGTGCCGCTCGTGCACGGTCTCGCGCTCGCGGTGTTTCTGGTCTGGTTCATCGTGCTTCACGCCGGGCTTGCGGTTGCGCTCCGCAACGGAATCTCTCTCCTGATCGTGACCTGTCCTTGCGCTCTGGGGCTTGCGGTTCCGGCGGTGCAGGTCGTTGCGACGGGGCTCTTGTTCCGGCGTGGCGTGCTGGTCAAATCGGGCGATGGACTCGAGCGTCTGGCGGAAGCCGACGTTGCGGTGTTTGACAAGACCGGCACACTGACCGAGGGAAGACCGAGGCTGTTGGACGCGGCGGCGATTGCGGATGTGACGCTGCAACGTGCCGCCCGGCTCGCACGCGTAAGCCATCATCCTCTGGCCGTAGCGCTTGCAGAGGCGGCCGGCGCCGGGCCCGTGTCGCTTGGCGCGCGCGAAATTCCCGGCTCCGGAATCGAGGCCGTCGAACCAAATGGAACGCGCTGCCTCCTGGGTCATGCGACTTTCGTTGGCGCCGAAAGCCCCCCGTTCGAGACGGGATCGGAGATCTGGTACCGCGAAGGCGACTGCCCGCCCGCCAGGTTCGCATTTGCCGATCAGCTTCGGCCCGATGCCGCCGAGACTATGCAGGCGCTGAAGCGCCTCGGATTGAAGGTCGAGATTGTCTCGGGCGATCGCCGCGAAACGGTCGCGCGTGCCGCAAACGCGACCGCCATCGAGGACTGGACGGCAGCGGTCAATCCTGTCGAAAAGACTGAGCATCTGAAGCGGTTGCGCGCTGCCGGCCGCAAGGTTCTCATGGTCGGGGACGGCCTGAACGATGCGGCGGCGCTTGCGCTCGCGCATGTTTCCATGTCGCCGGGCACCGCGCTCGATGCCACACAGGCCAATGCGGATTTCGTGTTTCAGGGCGCTTCGCTGCTGCCAGTTGCACAGGCGGTCGCCGCTTCCCGAACCGCGCGGCGGCGCATGCTCGAGAATTTCGGGTTTGCAGCAGCCTATAATGCCGTCGCCATTCCGCTTGCCGCACTGGGTCTCGTGACGCCGCTCATCGCCTCGATCGCGATGGCAAGCTCGTCGCTGATCGTGACGCTCAACGCCTTGCGGCAACACCTTCAGGACAGGATCTGATGCCGGGTCTGGGCCTCATCATCCTGGCAGCGCTCCTTCTCGGCCTTGGCGGCCTGGCCGCCTTCATCTGGGCGCTGAAGAGCGGCCAGTATGACGACCTCGAAGGCGCCTCCTGGCGGATCCTGATCGACGAGGATCCGCCCGTAGATACGCAGCGGCATCGCCGCGAATAGCTGACACGAATCAGAAACGTATTCCAACGCCCGCGCCGACAATCCATGGATTCAACACCGCATGGGAGACAACATGCGCGCTCGGCGCCGTGGCCGTGGTGCTCAGGAATAATTTCTTTGCATCGACGTTCAGGAAGTAAGGGCTTTCGCCGAGAGGCACGTCAAAGCCGGCTTGCAAGGCCCAGCCGAGATTGTCGCCGAAATGCAGGTCGTGGACGAGACTGCTCTTCGGACTGAAGAACCAGGTGTAGTTGATGCCCGCGCCGACATAAGGCCGGATAAACGAGTCCGTCGGCTGCAGGTGGTATTGGACGGTAATGGTCGGCGGCAGCAGCCATACGCTGCCCACATTTCCGAGCGCGCTGTTGTGGACCGAATGGTGAGTCACAGCCGCGATGGCCTCAATCGCGATGTGGTCGGTGATGAAATAGGTGCCATCGATCTCGGGCTCGAGTGAATCGGTAGCGGTTGTGGTCGTGTGCGAATTCACCCCGCCGATATAGGTGGTAGCGCTCGCGTCTGGCAGGACACCAAGCAGGCGCAGGCGAATCTGGAAATGGCCGGCCAGATCTCCGTCAGCGAAAGCTGCTGAGAATGGCGCGGTCGAAAGAAGCAGGACGGCGGCGAACGCGGCAATCGATTTCATGGCAATCCCCTGATTTGCGCGTGGACTTTCGGGGCGCGCGCGTTTCGCACTGTTGATCTTCGTCAAGGACGAAGCGTTTGTCGCACGTGGTTGGCGGAGTTTGATGCAGCTCAATGTGGGCCATGCGCTTCCCGCCCAAGCTCCTCTCTCGACAGGAGTTTCGCCGATGGACGCGCTTGTGCGGCCGCTACCCTTCGCTCTTCCTGAGCGCATTGAGCCGCGACTGGAAACATTGAGACGTTTCTGGTCGGCCATCCGCCGGGGCGAGAACGAAATTCCCTTCGCCGATGATCTGAAGATCGACCAGCTTTCCCTTTTCGCGCCGCGGCTCTTCACCTTCGATGTGCGCGAGCGGCCGCAACGATTCCGGTTCGATATCTGCGGCACGGAAATAGCGCGTCGCTATGGCGAAGAGCTGGAGGACCGTTTCCTCGACGAACTCAAAGAGACCGAACCTCTCGAATATCTCGCGTCCCAGTGCTGCGCCGCGATGCAGTCGTGCGCGCCGGCATGGTTCGCGACAGAGAGCTACGAACGCCTGGTGCTGCCGATGTGGGGAAACGGCGCCATCTCCGTGCTCTTGGGTGCTTTCACCTGGCGCTGAATTTCCGCGACATGACCCCTCTCTCCATCGTCACCTTGACGATGAACCCTGCGGTCGACATCGCCACGGATGTCGAAAGGCTCGAGCCTGTTCACAAGCTTCGCTGCGGTTCCGGGCGACGCGATCCTGGCGGCGGTGGCATCAACGTTGCACGAGCCATCACCCGGCTCAAAGGAAATGCGACGGCGCTCTATACCTCGGGCGGTGCCACCGGTCTGGTCCTGGACTCGCTGCTGAAGGCAGACCGGTTTCCGCTCCAGGCGATACCGATTGCTGGCGAGACCCGCATCGATTTTTCTGTACGCGAGATTTCCACAGGCGCGCAGTACCGCTTTGTGCTTCCCGGACCGCTGCTGTCTCCGTCCGAGATCCAATCCTGCCTCGAAACATTGATCGAAATGATTGGCGAAAAGACCATGGTCGTCGCGAGCGGGAGTCTTCCGCCGGGTGTGCCCACAGACTTTTACGCGCGGGCCGCGCGCGTGGTGGCGGCGCGGAATGCGCGCTTCATATTGGATACGTCCGGCGAGCCGCTCGCGCGCGCTCTTGGCAGCGGACTTCACGTGATGAAGCCGAGCCGTCGCGAACTGGAGGCGTTGGTCGGCTACGCGCTGCCGGATCATGCCGCCTGTGCGGAAGCCTGCCGGCGTATCATAAGGGAAAGCGGTGCGGAGATGGTTGCGCTCTCGCTGGGCGAAGAGGGAGCCATGCTCGTCGGCCGCGACGTCGCGCTCGCCGCCCCGGCGCCACACGTTCGGACGGTCAGCTCCATCGGCGCCGGCGACAGCTTTCTCGGCGGACTTGTTTTCGAGATGGCTCGGCATTCCTCGCCTGAGAACGCTCTTCGGACGGCGATCGCGGCAGGAAGCGCGGCGCTTCTCGCGGAAGGAACCGGATTATGCGATTTCGAAGACGTGGAGCGTCTCCGCCCGCTGATAGAGGTCAGGGCAGCGGTCTGAATGTTTGAGACGCTGGTCACAGGCACCCTCCTGATATCCGCAACCGTGGTCATTCAAACCGCAGGTGTGATGCTGCTCGCCAGAGTCATGACCCGGGTCGTGAGATGGTTCAGGCTGCATCGCCATAATCTCGGTCGGACCGTGGCGATGGTCGTGACCGTCCTCGGGCTCTTTGCGATGCACACGCTCGAGATCTGGTTATGGGCGATCGTCTACTACCGCGATCGTGTGACCCGAACTTTCGAGGATGCGCTCTATATTTCGACGGCGTCGTTTTCGACGCAGGGTTCCCAGGAAATGATTGCCTTGAACTGGCGGCTTCTGGCGGCGCTGGAATCCGTGAACGGATTCATCCTGATTGGCTGGTCGATTGCCTTTCTGATTGCCGCTTCGACCCGTTTTGGCCCGTTCAGGGCCGGTGAACACTTCTGACACCGCGGCGAAGCAAAGCCGCCGCGGTTTTACCGCGGCGGCCGGAAAGTCTTCTTCCTGCTTGTCCTACTCGGCGGCTTTGCGCTGCGCGGCTTCGACCGAGCGGCGGCTCTTGTCCGCCATGTCGTTGGCAGAGCTGCGGAAGGACTCGACGTTCCGCTTTCCCTGCTCCGCGGCCTGCTGCACCCCCTGCGACGCCACGTCGAAAAAGCGGTCGCGGATCTTGCTGCTGGTCTCGACATAGTCCTTCGCTGCTTCGATGAACCAGTTCGGGTTCGCCAGGCTTTCGTTCTCGCGCAGGCTCTCGAGGATGCGCTGATTGCGTTCGAGCCGGCGATTGATGAATCCCAGGGATTCCTCCTGGGTGGCGCGCATCGTCTTCTCGAAAACGTCACGGTTCCAGTCGAGCATGCGCACAAAGGATTCGTTGATTGTCGCAAAGGTGTCACTCAAAGCCGACGCCATTTCGGGCCTCCGATCGGTAGATGTTGAGTTGCGTTGGTCCCAGCTGCCATCGCGCGCTCGCCATTTGCAGTGCACAATGACTATTAACCAACGCTGCCCACACGAGCTCTGTTCCCGCACAGAACCGTGAAATTTTTCCCTGCGGGAAGGCTCAGCGCGCGACGAGCTTCACCCGCGCCGCCGCCAGTCGGCGGAACAAATTGCGCCGCCGCACCAGCGGCCACCATTCGTAGAGAAAAATCTCGATCGGGCGCCAATTGGCGACCCAGCCGAGAATGACGAGACCCTCATCGAAGAACCGCGCAATTTCCGATCGCGGAAAAGCCGTGGAGATGGCGCGCCCGGCGGTGAGGCAGACGGCCAGCACCACAAGCCCCATGAGAAGCGAGAAGCGGCCGATGCGAAACATTTCCTTGAGGTCGCGCCCCGTGGCGTCGGCGCGGTAGCGGAAGTAGGTCGCGAAAGCCGGCCCGACCTCCTTGGCATGAGCACTTTCGCCTTCGCTCGCCGGAATGTGGACCGCGATCTCGATGGCTTTGTTGGCGGGAAGCTCGCGTGCCCAACCCACGATGAAATCTTCGGCGTCGCGATCGAGGTCCCGTTCGTGGAACGGGAAGGGATCGAGGGTGTCGAACAGCTGGGAAATCTTGTCGACCTTGAGTGCGATCAGGCCGGAATTTGGTGTCGGGACTGTCTCGGTCATCTTGTTTGCTTGCGCACTGCGCACGGCCGGTCAAGATTGCGGCACCGGGGGCAGGTCACATGCTTATTTTCTTTGCAGGAATCCTTGTAGCGGCGGTGCTGTTCGGCCTCGCCGAGCTCGTGCGGCGGCAGGACCCGGCGCACCGGATCGAGCCGGGCGGCAAGCGCAGCCTCGTATCCACGGCGCTTCTCATGCTCTCCATCCTCGCCTTCGCGATTGCCGTTCTGTCGCTGCTCTTCCATTCCTTCGTGAGTTCCTTCCTCAATTTTCCGATCCGCCTTCTGCATGGAATTCCGAGCTGGAATCCCTTCCACTGGTTTGGCTGACTCGGCCGGCTGCGCCACGCGTTGTGCGGCTGCGTACCGTTACACTTTCGCAAACCCAGTATTGTCATGGCCCGGCAAGCCGCACCTCGGATTCTCTCGACGGCATGGCGGCGAAGTCCGGGCCATCCATGAACACCGCTTGGAAAATGGATGGCCCGGATCGCCGGCCCATCAATGTCTATTCCGAGATGGCCGGACGACCGGGCCATGACAGATGAGGATTACGAAGCGTAATGGTCCCCTCCGGGTGGGAGTAGACTCGCCTTGAAAAACCGGAGTAGCCCCATGTCCGCTTCTTCGCTGCTCGACGCCCCCGGCAACTTTCGCCTGGGCACAAGAACTGTCTGCCGTATGGGCTACGGCGCCATGCAGCTTGCCGGTCCCGGCGTATTCGGGCCACCGAAGGATCGTGCCGAAGCGGTCGCGGTTTTGCGCGAAGCGATCGCGAGCGGCATCAATCACATCGACACCAGCGATTATTACGGGCCCTTTGTCACCAACGAAATCATTTGCGAGGCACTGCATCCCTATCCGGACGACCTCGTCATCGTGACCAAGGTCGGTGCGCGCCGCGATGCAGAGGGCGCTTGGCTTCCGGCGATCAGCGCCAAGGAACTCGAAAACGCTGTGCTCGACAATCTGAAGCGGCTGAAGCTCGATGCGCTCGAGGTGGTCAATCTCCGGCTGATGGGCGAAGGGCTCGCGCCGAGCGAAGGCTCGCTCGAGATCCCGTTCACCGCCATGCTGGAGCTTCAGCGGCGCGGACTGGTCAAACATATCGGCTTGAGCCAGGTGACGCGCGCGCAAGTCGAGGAGGCGCGCCGTCTGGGGAACATCGCCTGCGTGCAGAACATGTATAATCTGGCGCGGCGCGCGGATGATCCGATGATCGATGGGCTCGCAAAGCTCGCGATTCCCTACGTGCCGTTCTTTCCCCTGGGCGGTTTCATGCGCCTGCAGTCGGAAGTGCTTGCGGAGGTAGCCGCGGGCTTGGGCGTGAGCCCGATGCAGGTCGCGCTCGCCTGGCTGCTGCAACGCGCGCCGAACATTCTGCTGATTCCCGGAACCTCCTCGCGGGCGCATCTGCGCGAGAACATCGCGGCGGCCGCGCTCGCACTACCAAGCGGCGCTCTCGAGCGGCTGGATGGGGTAGGGAGGTAATACTCGCTGTCATTCCCGGCGCGCGCTTTAGCGCGCGGGAAGGGAACCCAGTACAGCGCGCGTCGGCGCGCTGAATGAGTCGTTCGCGCGCGCGGACGCTCGCGCGCTGGGTCCCCTTCCCTCGGCGCTTCGCGCCTCGCCGGGGATGACATTTTTGATTACCGATCCATCCGCCTCATGCGCGCCATGGCATGCGCATGGCTGCGCTTCGGGCGCGGCTGGGCAAAGAACCAGCCGAGCAGACCCAGCATGAGCGCGAGCGCGGCGGTATACGGGAAGAAATCGAAAATCAGCTGCGGCACCTGCGCGGCGGTATGAAAGCTCATGCCCATATTCGTGCCCCAGAGCATGCAATCGCCGACGCCGGATTCATCGACGGTGCAGCCGTCATAGCGCGCGCTCACCACCGCGACCATCGGCAGGACGAGCGACGCCACCGGCATGATCAGAAGACAGGCCGCCGATGTGAGCGGGCGCTTCGCGAACAATCCCGCGATCGTCGCTGCGACAGCGACGGTCACGAGCAGAAGCGTATCGGCGGGAATAGCCCAGGCGACGGCAAGCGCATCGCGCAGGAAGAGGCCAAGTGGCATGCCGTGGCAAAGCTTCGGTCCGGGAGTGCAACCTTCAGCAAATGCAATCGCGCGCAAAATCCACGCCGCGAGCGACGGGACAATCAGCGCTGCGTTGATGGCGATGAACAAGGCGAGCGACGGATTGAACCGCCTTGGCTCATTCTCGATGTCACGCATACCCACCCCCAACCAGAGCGGATATTAATCAAGTTCCTCCGGCTTGTGTGCAGAAATTGCCGGATGATGATTAACAGGTAAGGCCCGCGAAGGCGGCGCCGAACGATTCACGCGAAGGCGCAAAGAACGCCAGGAGTCAGGGTCCCTCGTCGCCTCGCGTAGATATAATGTGTAAGCCCGGAAGCGGCCGTCCCTCAGGCCTTTGCAGACGGCCGGTCCTTCACCCGTGCAAACCAGGACGCGAGGTTTTGGTTCGTTGCATCCAAAGGTTGGCCTACCTGGCCGCCGAAATCGACGAAGCAGAAGAGCAGGACATCGGCGAGCGAGAAGCGCTTGCCGCATACGAACTCGCGCCCCGCCATCTGTCCGTTCAGCCATTTGAGCCGGTCGGCCGCGATCCTCTTCAGGCCGTCGGCTGCTTCCGGCACGGTCACGATGCGGTCCTTGAACAGGGGCAGTCCCTGGCTGAAGCGAAAGCCGTTTGCCATCGGCTCGCAGATGTTGAGATCGATGCGCCGGGTCCACATGCGCGTCTCGGCGCGTTCCTCGGGATTGGTTCCGATCAGCGCAGGTGAGGGGTTTTTCTCCTCGAGATATTCGCAGATCGGCAGGATCTCGGAGATGAAGCGGCCATCGTCGAGCTCGAGGCACGGCATCTGTCCGTGCGGATTGCGTTTCAGATGCGCCTCTTGCCGGTTTTCGCCTTTCATCAGGTCCACGTCCTCCGTCGGGAGCGTGATCTTCTTCTCGGCCATGAACATGCGGACGACGCGCGGATTGGGTCCGACCGAATTGTAGAATTTCATGTCTTGCTCCCTTGAAGGCGGGCGACGCTAGCGCAAGCGCCATGCGGAAGAAAGGAGGAGAAAGCCGCCGGGCCTCGATTTGGTGCGGCATTGCTTTATTGTCGGAGAGACCATGGCAATCCCCTTCATTCGCAGCTTCGAGGCGCCTTATGGCGAAGCCGTGCGCGTCAGCCCCCTGATCACGCGCGTCCTCGCCGACAATCCGGGCCCTTTCACCTTCAAGGGAACCGGCGTTTACATCGTCGGCACGAGCAACGTGGCGGTGATCGATCCCGGCCCGCTCCTGCCCGATCACGTCGCCGCGCTGAAACGCGCGCTCGAGGGAAAGCGCGTCTCGCACATTCTCGTAACTCACACGCACAACGATCATTCCCCGGCGGCAGAGCCGCTCAAGGAATGGTCGGGTGCGAAGACCTACGCGTTCGGGCCGCACGGCTCGGGCCATCACGAGGGCGGCGCGCGCGTCGAAGAAGGCGGCGACCAGGCCTTCATGCCGGATGTCCGGCTCAAGGATGGCGAGAAGATCAGCGGCGAAGGCTTCACGATCGAAGCCGTGCATACGCCGGGTCACACCTCGAACCATCTCTGTTTTGGTTTGAAGGAAGAGCAGGCGCTCTTTACCGGCGATCACGTCATGGGCTGGTCGACGACGGTGGTGACGCCGCCCGATGGCAACATGCGCGAGTATATGGCGAGCCTCGCAAAGCTCCGGGCGCGCGACGATCGGATTCTGTACCCGACGCACGGCGCGCCGGTGACCGACCCGAGACCATTTCTCGCAGCTTATGTCGAGCATCGCCTCGAACGCGAAGCGCAGATCCTCGGCGCGTTGCGCGCCGGCATCGAAACGATTCCGGCAATCGTCGAAAAACTCTACGCTGATGTCGACAAGCGTTTGCATCCGGCTGCGGCGCGCTCGGTGCACGCGCACCTGATCCAGCTTTCGGAGGACGGCCGCGTGCGCGCCGATCCGGCGCCGACGCTCTCGGCGCGATATCGCGTCTGAGCGATGAATACCGAACCGGACGCTTGTCTTCTCCGGCCTGCAAGCGTGTGGACCGGCGAAGGCGAAGCAAAGAACGGCCTCTCGGTTCTGGTCGAAGGCGAACGGATCGCGCAGATCGGTGCCCAAATTGACGCGCCGCAGGCGAAGACCATCGACCTTCCGGGCACGACGCTTGTCCCCGGCCTGATGGATCTCCATTCGCACCTGTTTCTGCATCCCTACAATGAGACGCTCTGGGACGATCAGGTTCTGAAGGAAGCCGAAGCCTATCGCACCGTGCGCGCCGTCCATCATGCGCGCGCGACACTCGAGGCCGGCTTCACGCTGCTCCGCGATCTCGGCACGGAGGGCGCCGGCTATGCGGACGTCGCTCTCAAGCGCGCGATCGAGGAAGGACTCACGCCCGGCCCGCGCCTCCTCGTCGTCGGCCGGGCCATTGTCGCAACCGGGAGCTATGGCCCCGCGCGCGCCAAATTCCGCGCCGATTGCTGTTTGCCGCAAGGGGCCGAAGAGGCGAGCGGGATCGACGAGATCGTGCGCGCAGTTCGCCATCAGGCGAGCCACGGCGCGCAATGGATAAAAGTCTATGCTGATTACCGCGCCGGACCGAATGGCGAAACGGTGGCGACGTTCTCGATCGACGAGCTCAAGGCGCTCGTCGACGCGGCACACTCTCTTGCTCGTCCGGTAGCGGCACACGCAACCAGCGACGAGGGTATGCGCCGCGCTGCAGAGGCCGGCGTGGATACGATCGAGCACGGTTATGGTGGAACGGCGAAGACGTTCGCGCTGATGGCGAAGAAGAAGATCGCGCTGCTACCGACGCTGACGGCCTCGGAAGCCATTGCGGAATATTTCCTGGGCTACAAAAGAGGCGGCGCGCTGCATCCGCGCATGATGCAGGCGCTCGAAGGCTTTCGCCTCGCGCGCGAGGCCGGCGTGATGATCGGCTGCGGCAGCGATGTCGGCGTGTTCGCGCACGGGGAAAACGCGCGGGAGCTCATCTGGATGGTGAAGGCCGGAATGTCACCCCTCGAGGCACTTTCGGCGGCGACAATGACCAATGCCGGAATAATCGGCCGTGCGCACGAACTCGGGCGGATCGAGGAGGGTTATCTCGCCGATCTCGTCGCAATCGAAGGCGATCCGACCGGCGACATTGGCGATCTCAGCCGCGTGAAATTCGTCATGAAGGGCGGCGTGCCGGTGGATTTGAAACCGCCTTGAGCCTGACCCCACGACGGCCGACATCGATATTTCTTCGAGTGCATGTGGCTCAACCGTAGCCAGGGTCGCTCTGCAAGCCGCCGGCTCGCTTAATCAAAACAAAAAATGTCATGGCCCGGCGCGTAGCGTCCGGGCCACCCAGTCAGCGCGCGTCCGCGCGCTGACTAAACCAATTTCCAACACCCACTGGGTGGCCCGCATGCGCGGGCCATGACACCTGTTGTATTGTCATCCCATCTTTCAAGGACGATTTGTTTGAGGCATCCTCCCATGAACCTCTGCGACGTCACGCATCACGACATTTTTCGGCACGAGGCGCATTGCATCAACCAGATCGCCACGCGCGTGCTTGCGAGCGGCGAACTCGTTGCCGTCTTCAATGAAGAACGCTTTCCCATCCATCATGATTCCGGCCAGACGCTGCTCGCGCGCTCGAAAGACGGAGGCCGGACCTGGTCGAAGCCGGAGATCGTCCTTCCGTGGACGGCGACCACCGGCAACTGGGATTGCGGCTTCTGCGAACTCGCCGATGGTACGTGGCTCGTCAACCTGACGATCACCGGTTTCTTCAAGCGCGGCATCAAGCCCGAAGGCGTCTCCTGGGCCTCAGGCCCCTTGAGCGAGGAATGGGGCGACTGGACCTGGACCTACAAGACCAAGGCGTGGCTTGGGACCTACGTCGTCACCTCGAAGGATCGTGGCGAAACCTGGAGCGCGCCCAACCCGGTGAACGTGCGTCCGCTGAAGCATGGCGGCTGCCGGCTGGGCTGCTGGCAATTGCCATCGGGCGCGATTCTGATGGGGCTTTACGGGCGCATTCGCGGTTATGAAGAAGAAGGCGAGGGCGAGACCACGCGCTCGGCGCTGATGCGCTCGGACGACAATGGCGAGAACTGGGAATATTTTTCGACGCTCGCCTATGACCCGGCCTCGATCATCGATTTCGAAGAGCCTTCGCTGCTGCGCCTGAAGGATGGGCGGCTCGTCTCTTTCATGCGCACACACGTCAACCCGTCGGGCGACGCGAAGAACATGGTGATGGTCGTCTCGGACGATGACGGCTTCAGCTGGACGCCGCCGAAATGGACGAACATCTGGGGCTTCCCGCCCGAAACGATCGCGCTTCAGGACGGCCGCTATCTCCTTATCTATGGCTACCGGCGGCCGCCTTACGGCGTGCGCGGCATCGTTTCGGAGGATGGCCTTACCTGGGACGCCAGGAACGAATTCGTCATTCGCGAAGGCGGCGTTCCGGGGGGTAGCGATGATCCGGGCAAATCGCGCGGGCGGCGCATCAACTGGCGCCATCCCGGTGCCTACCAGCACATCGGCTATCCCAGCGTGGCGCAGTTGAACGACGGCACCATCGTCGCCTCGTATCACGAATGGAGCAACGACGAGCGGCCGCTGCAATATGTCCGCTGCACGCGGTTTCGGTTGGCCGATTAGAGTCACCAATCTAAATCAATGTTGTCATCCCCGGCGAGGCGCGAAGCGCCGAGGGAAGGGGAGCAAGCCGCGCGAGCGTCCGCGAGCGCGAGATGAGTCATCCAGCGCGCTGACGCGCGCTGAACTGGGTTCCCTTCCCGCGCGCTGATGCGCGCGCCGGGAATGACATTTTTTGTTTCCAATAGGTTGGATCACGAGCTACGCAACAATGTCCTCGGGAGGAAGTGGGTTGTTTGAATTGTCTCAGGAGCTTCGGATCGAACTTGAATCGTTCGATACGCCGACGGTCTGCAACGCGCTCGAATTGCTGGCGTCGGACCGGCAGGGTTATGGCTACACGGCGGGCCATCTCTTCTGCATCCGGCCGCAGCTGAAACCGATCGTCGGGTTTGCGCGAACGGCACGCATAAGAAGCAGGAAGCCCGAAGCACGCTCACGCGACGACGCGCGGCGGCATGCGGCCGCCTATTATGCGTATATCGACGCAGGGCCGAAGCCGAGCGTGGTGATCATCGAGGACATCGATTCTCCGAAAGGCCATGGCTCGTTCTGGGGGGAGGTGAACAGTTCGATCCACTTGGGGCTCGGGTGCCGCGCGGTGGTGACCGACGGCGGGGTGCGTGATCTTCCCGATCTCGCGCCGGGCTTTCAGGTGTTGGCCGGCAGCATCATCCCGTCACACGCCTTCGTGCATGTCGCCGATTTCGGCGGCGAAGTAACGGTTTCGGGGATGAAGGTGATCGATGGCGATCTCATTCATCTCGACCAGCATGGTGCCGTCGTGATTCCGAAAGAGGTCGCTGCCGAAATTCCAGCAGCGGCGAGACGCATCCAGAAGGCGGAGCGCCGCATCATCAACGCCGCCCGCGAACCCGGCTTCACCGCCGCGCTCCTCTCCCGCCTCGAATCCGGCGACGGCGATATTCATTAGAACAGTGTCATTCCCGGCGCGCGCTTTAGCGCGCGGGAAGGGAACCCAGTAGCGCGAGCGTCTGCGAGCGCAAAAGAGTTATTCAGCGCGCAGACGCGCGCTGTACTGGGTCCCCTTCCCTCGGCGCTTCGCGCCTCGCCGGGGATGACAGCCGGTTACCGGGATCGCACCACTCACGTGTCATCCCGGGCGCGCGAAGCGCGACCCGGGACCCAGCTGGCGCACGTCTGCGCGCTGACAATAGGGAATTGCCGCTCAGCCCTGGAACGTATTCAGCAGCACCCGCACAAGGTCGGCCTGGCGATGCACACCCACGCGCATCATCGCGCGTTTCAGATGCGCGCGGACTGTCGGGATTGCGAGCGACCGCTTGCGCGCATATTCCGCAACCGTGCAGCCCTCGAGAAGCTGTACCGTCAGTTCCGCCTCCGCACGCGTGAACGAGAGCGCCATCAGTTGTTCGGCTTCGATCGCGTGCCGCCGCGGCGCCGGAATTACGAGCGCGAAAAAGGGCGCGCCAACCAGGCCGTCGTCGCGCGTCCGAAGCGGCATGACGAGCGCACGCGTAAGCTCGCGATCGCCGGTCTTGAGCGGAAGGGCCGCCGCCTCGTGGTCGTTCCCGCTGAGGAGGTCGGCGGCGATGCGCTCCAGCCGCTGGTCGAGCGCCCCGTCGGCGAGGCGCAGCTGCTCAGCCCCGTCCGCAAACAGATCCTGCCGTGTCAGCAGCGCGCGTGCCGGCGCATTGCTGCGCACGATCCGGCGCGTGTCGGTCGCAACCAGGAAACCGACGTCCATCCGTTCGAGAAATGCCGAAATCTTGTTCAGCGTCTCGCCGTCATGAGAGGAGAGAAGCTGGAGCGTGAGGATGGTTGCGCTCGCAAAAGCCGCGATGGTGTCGATTTCCGAATCGCGGAATCGGCCATATCCGCCATCGCGCCAAACTGCGATGGCCGAGCTGACCTGGTCGCAGACGGGCTGCACGAGGATGAGCGCACGAGTCTGCGGCGGCACGTCCTCACGCGCCATTGCGGGCACAAGCGAAGAAAGCCGGCCGGTCGCGGGAACGGGCCTTCCGTCTGCGGCCACGAAGGCGCGGCAGCGGGACTCGTCGCCAAAGAGAGCCTCGAGCTCGGCGATCGCGCTTTCGCTCACCCCGCGCGATGCGATGGTGCCGAGAATCCGGCGGGGCGCGTTCAGGAACGAGACCAGCGCAATCCTGCACTCGGGCAGCGTGCACTGGAGCTCTTCGAGGCGCGGCGCGATCCGCGCGATCGTCGTGCCGGGTTCGAAAAATGCGCGGAGATCGAAGGCACCGTCGGAGGGCCCTTCCCCGCCGGGGAAGAATCCCGAATTCCGTTGGAGATTCATGCAGCGCCCCTCGCCCAGCGCCTTTGCGGGCGCGGTCCCTCTCAACATTCGCTTATGTAGGAAATCTCCGTCCCAATTCGAGTAGGTGCGTGCGCGGAGGCGTGTGCGAATGTTCGTCCGCTGCTGGCGGGACTGCATCGAAACGGATTAGCGGATATTCCCGACTCTCTCCTCAAGCGCTTGATGCCGTTGCCATAACATCAGCCGTTCATGAATCTTAACGCGGGCGGCGCAGCACCACGGCGAGTCGTGCCGTTTCTGGCCGGTTCGCTTCTTGCTAGGGTCAGGAGGGGCGGGCGATCTCGTGCTTCACACAGGGCGGAGGCGGCATGCGCCGCGACGTTCGCTCGGGCGCCGTCGCCACGAAGGGGAACTCATATGAATCGCAGACTTCGTCTCATGGGCCTGATGACGGGCAGTGCGCTCGCGGCCGTTCTGGCCGCCGGATGTGCGGAGAACGGTTCTTTGTTCGAGTCGAAGCTCGATGAAGTGCACGCGACCGTGGTCGAGCGCGCGCTGACCGCCGCACGCCAGGCGCGCGAGGCCGGCGATCTCGACACCGCGGCCGCGCGGCTCGCTTATCTTGCGAGTTTCGCGCCGAACGACGCCGAGGTTCTGGCCGAGTACGGCAAGGTGTTGACGGAGATGGGCAAGCCCGACGATGCGCTCATCTATTACCGCAAGGCGCTGGCACTGAACGCGGACGACTGGCGCATCTACAATGCCGAAGCCGTTGCCTATGACGAGAAGCACGATTTCGCGGCCGCGCAGGCCGATTACGCGAAGGCGTTGAAGCTCGCACCGGGCGAGACCGCGGTTCTCAACAACGCAGCGCGCTCGCGCATGATGGCGGGCGATCTGAAAGGCGCGGAAGCCTACGTGGCCCAGGCCGCGCCGACCGCAACGCGCGACACCTATCTCGGCGACACGCAGGCGCAGTTGAGCGCGCTGGAAGTGAAAAGCGGATCGTCTGCACCCGTTGCAGCGTTGACTCCGGACATGGCCGTGCCGGCGCCAACGATGCCGGCGAACGTTGCTGCGAGCGCCGCGCCGCGCACGATCGACGCGGCGGGCGCACCGAGCGCTCCTGTTGCGTCGGCTCATGCTGAGCCGGCCGTCCAGGCACCTGCGCCATCAGCACCGGCGGCTGCGCCGACCGTCGCCGTCGACGTGCAGCCGGCGAAGCCGGTGAAAGCCGAATTGGCATCTGCGCCGTCCGCACCGACGCCGGCATCCGCCCCAGTTGTCGCGCCGTCGCAGGAAGCGAGTGCCGCGCCGGTGACGCCGATGGCGGCGCCAACACCGACACCCGCGCCTGTCCCCTCCGTCGCTGTCGCGCCTTCGCCGGAGATTGCGAAGTCCGCGCCGGTGCAGCCAGCGCCGGCCACGGAGGTGGCGCATCACGAATTGAGCGCACCGACTCCCGCCGCGCCTGCGCCTGTTGCAACACCTTCCCCTGCCGCTTCGGCGCCTGTTGCGACAGCATCGGCGAGCGCGCCTGCGGCCGCGATGGCTGCGCCGACGCCGGTCGTGGCTTCCGTCAAAACCGCTCCGGACGTGGCGGTTGCACCTCCGTCAGCGGTACCGCCGGCGAGCGCGCCTGTTGTGGCCGTTCCGGCCGCCGTACCTGCGCCTCAGCCAGCGCCCGCGCCGTCAGCGCCGCCGGTTCCGGAACCGGCTCCCGTCCTCACCGAGGCAGCCGCAACATCGACGCCGGCGCCGCAGCCGGTTGCCGTACGTTCGAGCGCGGCGGATGTACTGCATCCCGACGTTACAACGTCCGCATCGCTCCTCACGGGCGCGCACCCCGTCGTGCGTGGCGAAAACGTTTTCATCCGGGTCGGTACTTTCCGTTCGCACGCGCATGCGCGCCGCGTGGTTTCGCGGCTGAAGCATGAGGCGCGCAAGGCGCAGCGAAACCAGCGCGACGTGCACATCGCGCGCGTCTTGCGGCATGGCAGGAAATATTTCCGCGTGTGGATCGGCGGCGTCAGCGATCGCCCCGAGGCGCTCGACATGCTGGCCGAGGTCCATGCGCTCGGCTTCCATCATGCGCGGATCATCGTCCAGCTCGAGCGCGCGCGGCATCTCGCCGAGAGCCTGCCGACCGTGGTGGCCAGGCGCGAGCCCTGATCGCGGTTGCCAGCCGACTCCTGAGCTGCTCTTTCGGCGAGACGAGCGCTTAGCGCTGGGTGGCGCGCTGCGGCCCTGCGGTCGCACTGCTGCGCACGTGGACGACGGCATTTTTGTCCGCATAGAGAACGCGCCAGCCCGGTAGCGCATCGAGTGTCGCGTTCAAAGGTCCTTTGGGCGGAAGGAAGGTCCAGCCGATCCGGTAACGCGCGAGGGTGGATGAGACCGCTCGCCGATCCAAATCGTACAATTTGCCACGATTGTCCTGGAACTTGTCGTCGTAAAGCTCGACGCGTGTATCGATGAAAGGAGCGACGCCGTTCCAGATCAGGAAGCCGCCGTTGACGTCCGAGTTCAGGACGGGAAGCGATCTGATCGCTTCAGGCACATATGCGAGCGCCTTCATCGGTGAGATGACATCGTCCGGCCGCGCATTGGGTACGGCTATCCGGACGGCCAGGATTGCAAGCGCGGCAACGCCGGCGGATAGCGCCGGGATGGCGCGCAGATTGGCTCGTATCGCCGCGCGGACATCATCACGACCATCCAGCGCGATCGCGATTGGCTCTGCCAGAAGCATCGGCACGACGACAGCGAAGACGCTGACGTGACGGCGCTGCGAAAGCGCCATGTGCAGGACCAGAACGAGGAGCAGGATTCTCGGGATGGAGAGACGCATGGGCCGGAGGAGGGCGAAAGCGATGATAGCCAACAGCGCAACTTCGAATGGGCTTGGCTTGCCGAAGAGGCTCGACCCCCAGTCGCCTATGCTGGCGAGCACGGGCCGCAGCATGAAACGGACCGGGTCGATCAGCCCGAAAATGCCATGCGGATTTATGACTGAAGCAACAATGGCTGCCAGGAGAAACAATCCCCACGCGCGCAGCGTCCGCGCACGTTGACTTCCGGCTTCGAGCACGGCCTCGGCGGCAAAGGGAACGACGAGCACGAGGCCGAAAAGGAAACTCGCGTGGAGATTGCTCCAGAGCGTCATCAGCGGAAGAAGCCAGAGGTGCGGTGCACGACCTTCGTCGCGCGCTGAGAGCAATGCGTCTGTCCAGAGAGCGAGAATGGGCAGTGCAAGAACATAAGGCCTCGTGGAGAGCCCGCCCGCTACGCAGGCAATGGCAAGCCACAGAATCAGGATCGCAGGGATGGGCGTGAGATGTCTCAATAGCCTCCGCGCCAGCACGAACGCCGTGAAACCGCACGCAGTTGCATAGAGCGCACAAACTCCGCTCCAGCCCGCCAGCCGGTAGGCACCGGCCATGAACACTTCCGAGAGCCACTCGGGGGCGTCCCATTTCGCACCGCGGAAGGTGTAGCTGAAGGGATCAGCATGGATGAATTGTCGATGGTGAAGGATCCAGCGTCCCGCCGCGACATGGATATAAGTGTCGCCGTCGACCATCACCGCTCCGGCGAATGCAACGGCTGCCATCACGCACAGAGCAGGCGCGTACAGCACAAGATCGCGCTGGGCCTGACGCGAGGTGGGCATATCAATTGCCAGAACAGCCTCCTGCACGGTGTAGCAGACACGCTTGCTGGATCGGTGAACGGCTCTCGTTTGGATAGCAGGCCAGCACCGAAAAGCCCGGCAGCGTACGTCCGGCTCTTGCGACCAGATAGTTGAATGAGTCGGTGTGCCTGTAGAGATTCGCGCCAGGGGACTGAACCAACGAACGATCGTTCAGCACGACATGCATGGCCAAATTAAACGCATGAGTGGAACTGGTTCCCAGTTCGGCGTAGTAGTTGGCGCGTCCCGCGGGCTCGAGCCTTTCCGAATAATAGATCGGGACAGCACGGTTGAGCCACGTATAGCCGCCGGTCAGGGTCCAGTAGAAATCTGCGACGCCGAGCCCGCAAAGATCTTTCCGGTCGTGTGCGACCGCGAAACTCTTCAACACACCGGACACCGGAAGATACCGGTCGGTTTGACCATGGCGCCACTGCCAAAGTGAAATTGCCGGAAACGCGGCGACAGTAATCGCGGTGGCGGCAAATGCGGCTCTTCGTCCGACGCGTTGCCGCAGAATATCGATAACGGCCGAGAGCCCCAGCGATGCGAGGATCGGAATCGAAAGAAACGTGAATACGATGAAACGCGACTCTTTGTGTGGGAGCAACGAGTGCGAAACGAGCACGGTCAGGGAGGTGAGCGCGAGCAGCGGTGCTCGCCACGCACCAATA
>Ga0070734_10002078_pt1 | contig 26029 bp, 22 predicted proteins | sample Coa_R1_8_FD_66444 | JGI IMG/M metagenome (GOLD analysis project Ga0070734, IMG submission 66444) | Surface soil microbial communities from Centralia Pennsylvania, which are recovering from an underground coalmine fire - Coalmine... | ecosystem: Environmental > Terrestrial > Soil > Unclassified ...
TTCTCCTCCTTCCGCACAATGAAAAAATAATGACGGATATAGTTTAATCAGCCTCTTTTTGTGCAAATCCAAAAAATCAGACTCAATAACAGTGCGTATCCTTTTTCGGTTTGATAAGAATGCTCCGGCTTTTTTTAACATCGAGATTTTATTATCCCTGCTCATATACAATAAGTGAATATTGCTTTGTAGCTGTTTGGCAATTTCGATAGCTCTTTCAGCATCTGAATCCAATTCATCGATTGAAAAAAAAGGTACCATTATATCTTTAAATAGCTTAGTCACGATTTAATTTTTTAAAAATTACTTAATGGAATTCTTTAAAATGTTTGCCACCCAAAAGTAATATCCTGCAATTAAGCCGGCATTAAAAGCGAATTAAAATGAAATTAAAATCGGGTCCTATTGAAATGCGTTTATTGAAGGTATGTCAATGACGAATTCCGTTCCGTCAGAAATATCAGATTTCACTTTGATAGCTCCTTTGTGCAATCTTGCGATACCTTTAGCCAGCGCTAAACCCAATCCAAATCCCTTGTAGTCTTTCGCGTTTGAGCCTCTGTAAAAGGGCTGGAATATTTTTTGGATTTCCTCTGTTGCTATAACGTTGCCTTGATTCCTCACGTGAACATAAACATGGTGATTTTCATACACAAGATTCACACGGGATATTTTATCAGGAGAATATTTGCATCCGTTTTCCACTATATTTTTTATAGCGCTGTGCAGCAATTCCGCGTTTCCAAATACCACAAAATCTTTTTCATCTTCCGGGAATTCTCCAAAATATAAATCCACTTTATATGTACTGTTGATTTTTTTTATTTCCGATATTATTTTGAGCAATATTTCATCAACGCGCAATTCTTTTAATTCAATGTTCCCCTCGGAATCCGCTTTGGCGATTTCAAGCAGACTTCTCGTTAGCTGGCGCATTTGCAATACATCTTCACTGATTGATACCAGCACTTTCTTATATTCTGATGCATTTCTTTCCCGCTGTAATGTCACTTCCAACTGGCTTGATATGGATGTAAGCGGAGTTGATAATTCATGAGAAGCGTTTGATATAAATCTTCTTTGTATGTTGAAAGATTTCTGTAGCCTTTCTAGCAATTGATTGAATGTGTTGGCAAGCTGGTTTAATTCATCTTTGCTTTTCCCTGCCTTGATACGATAATTGAGGTTGTATGAAGAAATCTCATTCACTTCATAAATAATTTGCGAGATGGGCTTTACTAATTGTTGCGAAAAAAGAAATCCTGTTAATGCCGTAAGAAATATTGTAATTGGCAGGCTCACCAGTAAAATCACGAACAAGCCATTCAATCGTTGCAACCCATCTACATCATAAGCAGCAACCACCACAATAAACTCTTTATTATTATTCTTGTATTTAAGAGCAATAGCTTCTCTGTTTTCAATCTTAAAATATTTTTCACTTTCAAGATTAACCTCATCAATTACATTTTTGTTAATTGATAATTGCTGCGCCTGCTTTTCAAATTGATACAAGATATTTCCATTTGTTCCAAAAATAGAAATGCTTCTTTGCGGCAATAAGCCGGCTGTGGAAGTGGAATCAATCCGGTTTAGGATTTCGTTGCTGCTATCTCCTAAAATAGAAAATAACTGCCCGCTGTAATTAGCCCGGCTTTTTAAACGTTTATGAAATACTATTTTTCTTTCCAGCGATGAAAAATAATAAACGGAAATGCCGAGCAATAAAATAATCGCTGTGACCTGCAAAGTGAAAAGCAGCATTATCTTGTGCCGGATTTTCATTTCATGCGTTTTCTTTTAGCACATAGCCCATGCCAACATGCGTGAAAATGAGCTTTGGCATAAACTCTTTGTCAATCTTGTTTCGGAGAAAATTAACATACACGTCGATAACATTTGTCTTCGTATCAAAATCAATGTCCCAAACGTCTATGGCAATATCTGCCCTTGACTTAACCCTGTTTTTATTCCTGATAAAATATTCAAGCAATTGAAATTCTTTTGCAGTTAATGAAATGGGTTTTCCGTCTCTCGTTACTTCCTTGCTATCTAAATTCATAAGAAGATTGGACACTCTTAATATCGCATCATTGGAAGTTTGTTGGTGCAAGCGCTTTATTAATGCCTTAATACGTGCAAGCAATTCTTTAAAATCAAATGGCTTGATAATGTAGTCATCCGCGCCTGCATTGAAACCTGCGAGCTTGTCATCCATCGAGCTCATTGCTGTAAGCATTATGACAAGTATGTTTTTGTTATAACTGCGGATAAAATTGCACAGCTCATATCCATTCATGTGAGGCAGATTAATATCAACGATGGCAAGGTCATAGCTTGTGGCAGATATCATCTTCTTTCCCATCAGCCCATCGTATGCAACCTCTACGGAATATTGTAGTTCCATTAACCCCTTTGAAAGAGATTCGGCAATTTTCTTTTCATCCTCGACAATAAGTATTTTCAATGGATTCATAATAATTCACAAAAACAACATGAAATTATTTTATAAAATAAATAATTATGGTGCATCGCAATTAAAATGAAATTAAAAATTAAGATTTTCCATTAGTGCTTATTGGTGTTCCTTCTTTGATTTCATCATTTGCATTGCTAATAATTTCTTCGCCGGCTTGTAATGCCCCGACAACTTCAGTTTTGCCTTTTGCTTCATTGCCCGTTATCACATCTACTTTCACCGCTTTGCCGCTTCTTACTGCAATCACATATTTTCTTTCTGTTGAAATCACCACAGCAGTTTTTGGAACTGATAATGCATTCGGATTTCCGTCAGAACTGAACAACACATCTGCATACATGCCCGGGGCAAGCGCACCATCTGCATTATACACATCGAGTTCAATTCTCTCCGAGCGAAACTGTGCATTAATATTCATTGAAATTCTGCTGATATGTCCTTTGCGCTCAACACCGGGAAATGCAGAGAGGTCGAATGAAACGCTGTCATTTTTTTTCTTCAGGCTGGAAACAGCGCTTTCGGGAATATCTACCTGCAAACGCAAATGGTCAACTTGTTTCAATTCGAGCATAGGCTTTCCGTCTTTTGACTCAGCGCTAACTAATGCGCCAGGATGAACATTTCTCTGCGTGATAACTCCGCTGAATGGAGCAATTACAATTAAATAATCCATCATTGTTTGTTGCATTTGCCAGTTTGCTTTTTCTGCATTGCTCAATGAGCTGTCCGCTTCTGCCTTCGATTTTGCAGTTGCTAAATCAAGCGGAGAAATTGCACCGGGTGTTTCTGATGCTTCTTTTAACCGCGCATAATTTTCTTTCGCAATCGTGTAATCAGATTTTGCACGTGCGTATTTTTCTCTTGCCTGTGCAACTGCCTGTTCGAGTTCAGGTGCTTCGAGCGTCATTAATGTTTGTCCTTTTTTTACATGCGAGCCGATATCAACCAATACTGTTTTCACATAACCGTTCACTTTCGGAAAAATGCTCACTTCCTGATAAGCGGCTAATTGTGCTGGGAGTTTCAACTGCTCACTCACTATTGCTTTTTCAACTTTCGCAAGTGTATAATGTGGTGCAGCATTAGCTGCTTCCGTTTTATTTTCTGATGCTTTATCATCAGAGCAGGAATAAAAAAGAAAAATTATCAGAGCTGGGATTAGAATGAATTGAAAAGATTTATAGGATAAGTATTTGTGAATTGTCCATTTAACTAATTTATGTTTCATGTTTTTATTTTTTGGTTGTCACGTCCATTTTTTTTCAAAAATTTTTTAATAATTATGCAGAGATTAATTCATTCTTGAATCAAATTAATCTCCCAAAATCCCCGTTCAGAAATTTTCATCTTCCGGCAATAATGAAACGGTACCAAAAGATTTTTTCTGTTGAACCCATCCATACACCAGCGGCACGATATACAATGCTGCAAACGTAGATGCAGCAAGACCTCCAATCACTGCGCGACCAAGTGGCGCAGACTGGTCGCCGGATTCGCCAAGACCACTTGCCATCGGCACCATTCCAGCAATCATCGCCATGCTCGTCATTAATATTGGTCGCAATCTTATGCTCGCTGCAACCGTAGCAGCTTTGAATGGGTTTTTGTATTCAAGCCGCAAACTTTCTGCGTTCGTTACAATCAAAATCGCATTGGCAACAGACACACCGACTGCCATAATAATTCCCATATAAGATTGCAGGTTGAGCGTTGCGCCTGTGATTAATAACATTATCATCGCGCCTGATAAAACTGCTGGAACTGTTGCCAGCACTGCAATGGAAAGACCGAACGACTGATAATTTGCAGCAAGCAGTAATAGTATCACAACAATCGCTGCAATCAAACCGCTTTGCAATGAACCAAGTGTTTCAATAAGCAATGATGACATTCCTTTTATTTCAGGCACTAACCCTGTTGGCGGTTTGCCCAGTTCATCGATTGCTTTTTGCACAGCAGTGGTTGCACTTCCTAAATCTTTTTTATTGATATTAGCGCTGACTGTTACAAATCTTCGCGGGCCACTCCTATCATATTCACCGGGAATGGTGTCGAGCGTGAATGTGGCAACATCTGCAAGCACGGGGCGCATTTCTCCATGCACCAGCGGAATGGATTTTAGTTGCTCCGGCGAATTCATAATATATTCCGGGATGAAAATCTGTGTTTGATAAGTGTAAGATGTTTTTTCATCGAGCCACAAATTTTTATTGGTGAACCGGCTGGACGATGTTGCATCGGTAATACTTTTTGAAACATTATCAATCGTAAGGTTCATCAACGCCAATTTTTGCCTGTCGATGGAAATATTGATAACAGGCTCTTTCAGCGGTTGCGCAATCTGTACATCACGCAGAAAAGAAATCGCTTTTAGTTTTTCCAATAAGCGTGCGGAATAATCTTCGATGTCCTTCATATTTTTTCCGGCAATGCGCACTTCAATGGGAGTGGATGCGCCTTGGGCCATGATTTTCTCCGTAAGCTCAATGGGCTCAAAAGAAATTTTTACTGTCGGATATTTTTCTGCAATGCGTTGCCTGATTTCTTCTTTCAAATCATCCATCTTCACCTTGTAATTTTCATCAATGTTCACTTGTATCACCGATTCATGCGTTCCGCTTGAAAAAACATAGAGGTTGCTTGTTCCGAAATTACTTGGTATCAATCCAACATGTGCAGAACTGATGGCAATATTTCCATGCACAGCAGAATCAATAATATCCAAAATATTTTTTGTCGCCTCTTCTGTTACTTCCAACCTTGTTCCATCAGGTTCACGAATACGTAATTGCAATTGCCCTACATTACTTTTTGGCAATAAATCTTTGCCGATCGTAACAAAACAAAAACCTGCTGCACCAAATGCGATAACTAAATAAATAATCACAATTATTTTTCTTCTTGGCATCCATTTCTCTAATCTGCTTGCCAAGCCAGTTTTTATTTTTTGAAAAAAATCATTATGCTCAGGATGTGATGATTCATTTTTTGAATGCTCATCCACTTCATCCACTTCATTTTCATTCAGTGCCAAACCAGCATGTGCATGAGGCTTGCTATGATTGTATTGAAACTTTTCTGCTTTCAATAACCAGTTTGAAATCACAGGCACTAATGTTTGTGCAGCGATGAAAGAAACAATCATCGCGAATGCAATCGATAATGATAATGGAAGAAACATTGCTTTCGGAACTCCATTCATAACAAATGATGGAGCGAATACAGCGAGGATACAAAGCAGGATTAATAATAATGGAAAAGAAATTTCTGCACATGCATCAAGTATCGCCTGTTTTTTATTCTTCCCCATTTCCAGATGCTGGTGAATATTTTCAATCGTTACGGTTGCCTGATCAACCAGAATACCGATGGCAAGCGCAAGCCCGCTCAGCGTCATGATGTTGATGGTTTGCCCGGCAAGGTTTAAAAATAAAACCGCACTTAATATCGCAACAGGAATCGTGATGATAACCACCAGGCTGCTTCGCCAATCTCGCAAAAATAAAAGCACCATCAAGCCGGTTAATATCGCACCAAGAATTCCTTCCGTCATCAAACTCTTAGCTGCATTAATCACAAAAACAGACTGGTCGAATTCGTAGCTGAGATTAATATCATCCGGCAGCAATGATTTCATGTCCGGCAATTTTTTACGCAACGTATTCACCACATCTAAGGTCGATGCATCAGCAGTTTTCACAACAGGAATATAAACCGAGCGCTTGCCGTTGACCAATGCATAATCGACCGTTACATCCGCAGCATCTGCAACTCGCGCAACATCTTTCACGAAGATGGTTGTTGAGCCATTGCTTTTTACCGGAATATCATTGAACTGTTCCACTTTATCTTCCAAAGAATTAATTGTGGTGAGATACATCATGCTATCTACCCGCAAATTTCCTGCTGGTGTAATCGCATTATTTTTCACCACAGCTTCCACCACTTCGTCCGGAGAAAGATTGAATGTGCGCAATTTTTGCGGGTCAACATTAATCACCACTGTTCTTGCATTGGAACCGAATGGCGGAGCAGACGACATTCCAGGCACCGTTGCAAAGAGCGGACGGATGCGTGTCAGCGCAATATCAAAAATATCTTTGAGTGACCTTGTTTTGCTGGAGAAAACCAACTCACCAACAGGCAATGATGATGCATCGAAACGGATTACCTGTGGTGGCAATGAGCCCGGCGGAAAAAATGCAGACACACGGTTCACCTGTAATGCCACCTGCGCCGATGCTTCAGCCATGTTGGTGTTTTCATAAAATGTCAGTTTGATTAATGACAAGCCCTGCACATTTTTGCTTTCGATATTTTTTATACCATTGATATATAAAAACTGATCCTGCATTCTTGTTGCAAAAAAACCTTCCATCTGTTTGGGCGACATGCCACCATATTGCTCAATCACATAAATAGTCGGAAGATTGAGTTTCGGGAAAATATCAATCGGTATTGAACGGATGGCTACCACAGAAAATAACAAAAGACCCATGAACAACACGAGCACTGTTATTGGTCTTTTTAAAGCTGCACGTACCATGAATTATTTTTTAATTGATTGAATGAATAAATCCAGATTGCCGGTTGCTGCTGCTTTGTCCAGATTGGCGAGCAGCCAGTCGCTGAGCGTTTGCACATAATCTGATTGTGCACGATACAATACAAAAGATGCATTCGTCAAATCAATCAGGTTAATGATGCCCGCTTTGTACTGCGCTGTTTTTTGATTGTAAGTGTCCTGCGAAGATTTTATCTGCACCGGAATCTCAAACAAATTTTTTGTAGCTGTTTGAATCGCCTCTTCAGCCTGATTGTTTACATTTTGCAGCGAAAGTTGTTGCTGCTGCAAATCATAATCGCTCGCAACTGTGTTATAATGATTGATAGCAAGTTTATCTTTCCGATGCACCACATTAAATAAATCGTACACGAAAGTTGCTCCCAACATATAGTTGAACCGCTGATAGCCGAAGCCTTCGCCAAGTGATTTGTAATTGCCTGCATAATCGATACTCGAACCTCTTGCCCATCCTGTGGCGTTGAGATAAACACGCGGCAAATAACTTTTCTTCACTAAGTTTTCTGTTTGCTTATATAACAATTCCTGTTTGCTATAATAATCAATCAACGGGTTATTCAAACTATCCGCATAATTGCTGTGCGATAAAATATCCAACGCATTCAAATAATTTTTTGTCTGAGAAGTATCAATCAAAAAATAGCCAGGCGAAATCCCGGTCAGGTAAGAAAGCTGCTGCTGTTGCTGACGGATTTGTCCGTCTATTTGATTATAAGTGATTCTGCTTTTCGATAATTCTGCCATTGCCAGAGATGAATCAGCACCTGCTTTTATACCGCTTCTCGTTACCGCCTGAATCACTTTATAAATTGCTTCATATCGGTTCACATTTTCTTTTTCAATCGATAACTGAAACTGGTTTTTTAAAATGTCGAAATATAATTTTCCGACACGCCATTTCAGCAAATACTTTTCTCTTTCCAAATCCGCTTGCGTAAGATTTGAATATGCTTTTGCATTTTCTAATCTCGCTTTCTTCAAACCAAAATCAAGCAGTTCATATTGGCTCTGAAAAATGGCAATATTGCCAACAGCAGATTGGTAATCATTTGAAGGATGAATGCCGCTTGATGTGGAAGGAATAATCCCATAAGACAAATAAGAACCAGGAAGAGAATTATCAGTTCCCAGATTCAATTCATCTGCAATAAAAGCACTCGGCAAAAAAGAATGTTTTGCATCTATAATATTTGCTTTCGAGGCATCTACCAATGCTTGTTTTTGCAATAGCACCGGCATGTGATGCATAGCAGAATCTGTGAAATCCGATAATGAATAATTTTTTTGCTGCGCATGAGCAGCATTCATAAACAACGCTGATATACACAATATCAAACAGGTTGTTTTGCATGGAAAAACCATGAAATAATTTTTAATGAATAAATAAATTCGAAGAAAAAAGAAAGGATTAAGAAATCACAGGCGGTCCGCGAAGCGAAGAAGTGATTATGCCAAGGCTGGCAAAATATTTATCAGTAGTATAAAATTTGTTTTTGACCTCTGCAAAAACAGCCTGAACCTGAAAATCGCTGAAAGAAATATTAACCGCGTCCTGCGGATGGAAACGCTTATTCAGATAAGATAAGTTCTTGCTCTTCTTTGTATCTTTTTGCGAAATGTATACCTTATCAGAGAGAGTTTTAGATGCAGCAATTTTCTTATAACTATCTAAATCTAAAGATTGAAGCGAATGAGAAGAAGTGTATCTCAAAAAAAGCTGAACGCTGAAAAAAGCAAAATAAACTGCCAGCAAAAGCAGCTTGAAGAAAAGCCGGACATATCCTTTTTTATCAGCGACCATGGAAAACAAAGATATGTAAACCCTGTTCTTATTCATACGGCTGAAAAAACTTACTGTTAGTTTTAACAAAACTATCAACAATAATTCTATTTTTACTTCAAATTATACTGCATGGCGCTTAATTCTATCATGAAAATTTTTATGCCGAAGGATAGGGTTTTCTATTCTTTGTTTGAAGAAATAGCAGACGGTGTTTCGGTGATGGGCAAACTGATGAAAGAGCTTGTTTCAGAAACCGATTACGATAAAAGAGCTTCCATTATTTCAAGAATTGAAGATCAGGAACACGTGAATGATGATTTAACGCATCGCGTTTTCACCGAGCTCGGGAGAAATTTCATTACGCCATTTGACCGTGAAGACATTCATTATCTCGCCACTTCGCTCGATGATATCTGCGATTATATTTATGCTACCGCGAAGAAAATTAATTTCTATAAAGTGAACCCAAACGATACGGGCATCCAGAAAATGGCCGACCTGATTGATCAAGGTGCTGAACAAATCAGAATTGCAGTGAAGGAATTGCGCAACATGAAAAACATGCGGAATATCACAGATGCGCTGGTAAAAGTGAACAGCATCGAAAATCAGGCAGATGATATTTTTGATATGAGCATTGAGCGCTTGTTCGAAACAGAACCTGATGCAAAAGAAGTCATCAAAAAAAGAGAGATTTATCAGGTGATGGAAATCGTTACCGATAAATGCGAAGACGCTGCTAACGTGATTGAATCTATCATTATTAAATATGCTTAATTAGCAAATGTGAAAATGTGCGGATGTGCGAATGAAGCCGCCATCAAATTCGCACATCCGCACATCAATAAATTCGCAAATTAACCGCTTATGTCTTTTCTGGTCGTTATTATCGTTCTTGCTTTGGTTTTTGATTATATCAACGGCTTTCATGATGCTGCCAATTCAATCGCAACAATTGTTTCAACAAAAGTTTTAACGCCATTTCAAGCGGTGCTGTGGGCAGCGATTTTCAATTTTGCTGCTTTTTTTATTTCAAAATATTATTTCGGTGAATTCAAAATCGGCAACACGATTGCCAAATCAGTGAACGAACATTTCATCACGCTTAACGTTATTCTTGCCGGATTACTAGCTGCTATTTCCTGGAATCTGCTGACGTGGTGGTTTGGAATTCCTTCCAGTTCATCGCACACTTTGCTTGGTGGTTTTATGGGGGCAGCACTAACACATGCTGGCGGTTTTTCAGTGGGCGGAAAAAGTGTAATTGTGTATGCAAAAGTTATCCCTACTTTTTTATTTATTTTTTTAGCGCCGATTATCGGAATGATTATCGGCTATGTGATTTCCATCATCATTATTAATATATGCCGAAGGGCAAATCCGTATAAAGCTGACAACTGGTTCAGAAGATTGCAGTTGGTTTCATCAGCATTATTCAGTCTTGGGCATGGCGGCAATGATGCACAGAAAGTCTTGGGCATTATTGCAGCAGCTATGGTCGCGAACGGTGATTTGCATAATATAAAAGATGTACCCAATTGGGTTCCTTTTGCATGTTTCACAGCTATTGCACTCGGAACAATGAGCGGAGGATGGAAGATTGTGAAAACAATGGGAACACGCATCACGAAAGTTACTCCGCTCGAGGGTGTGAGTGCAGAAACTGCCGGGGCAATCACATTGTTTCTAACCGAAAAGTTAGGCATTCCTGTAAGCACAACACATACTATCACAGGCTCAATTATTGGTGTTGGCGCTACTAAAAGGCTTTCTGCTGTTCGTTGGGGAGTTACTATAAACCTACTCTGGGCTTGGATTTTAACGATTCCGGTGAGTGCGCTTCTCGCTGCTGTTTACTATTTCATTTTCCATTTGATAAAGCACAATTTCTTTCATTAAGAGATTTCCCACGACGAGCGCATCGAAGGCAACGAAACAAAGAATTATCAATGGCAACATGCTTTCAAAAAATCAAATAAAAATTCAAAATTTCTTTGCCTCAGTCGTATTCTTTGCGGTCGTTGCGTGAAATGTATTTGCATGAAATAATAACCTTTTTTATTATTCGTCAATCTTTACTACTTTGCCTGCCGTTTAAACGGTGCTATGAAAGGAATTATTCTTGCAGGAGGCTCGGGAACAAGGCTTCACCCAATAACTTATGCTATCAGTAAACAGATTATGCCTGTTTATGATAAGCCGATGATTTATTATCCGCTTTCTACTTTGATGATGGCAGGAATCAATGAGATTTTGATTATCTCAACACCTCACGACCTTCCTCTTTTTAAAAAACTATTTGGTGATGGCTCGCAATTTGGGCTGAAGATTTCTTATGCCGAACAGCCTTTGCCTAATGGGCTTGCGCAAGCTTTTGTGATTGGTGAAAAATTTATTGGAAAAGATAATGTGGCACTTGTTCTCGGTGATAATATTTTTTATGGGTCAGGTCTTGGCAAGCAGCTTGAAAAAAATACAAAACCTGATGGCGGGATTGTGTATGCTTATCATGTCAGCGATCCTGAAAGATATGGTGTTGTTGAATTTGATAAAGAAATGAACGCGATTTCTATTGAAGAAAAACCTGCAAAACCCAAAAGCAATTATGCAGTTCCCGGATTATATTTTTATGATAACAATGTGGTGGAGATTGCAAAAAGTCTGAAACCTTCTCCTCGCGGAGAATATGAAATTACTGATGTGAACAAAGAATATCTGAGACAAGGCAAATTGAAAGTTTCGATTATGGATCGAGGAACTGCTTGGCTCGACACAGGAACATTTGATTCATTAATGCAAGCCTCGCAATTTGTGCAGGTGATCGAACAAAGACAAGGAATCAAGATTGCATGCATTGAAGAAATTGCATACAGAAAAGGTTTTATTAATAAAGCACAGGTTGAAGCAATGGCAAAGCCACTTTTGAAAAGTGGTTATGGAGAATATTTATTACAAGTGATTAATAACTCTTAATGATGGGAAAAAAAATTCTGGTTACCGGTGGTTGTGGTTTTATTGGTTCGCATACAATTGTTGACCTTGTTGAAAATGGGTTTGATGTAGTTTCAGTTGATAACAACTCTCGTTCTAACCCGAGAATATTGGAAGGTGTAGAAAAAATTACAGGCAAGAAAATAAAAAATTACAAAGTCGACCTTTGCAATTTTGATGACACATTTGCTATTTTTCAGGAGAATGATGACATTGCCGGCATTGTTCATTTTGCAGCGTACAAAGCAGTTGGTGAATCAGTAGAACAGCCGTTGATGTATTTTGAAAACAATATCGTTTCTCTAATTAATCTGCTGAAATGTGTGCAGGAATTCAACATACCGAATTTTGTTTTCTCTTCTTCATGCACAGTTTATGGAAATCCTGATGAAATCCCTGTCACTGAAAAAACAGTCCCCAAGCCTGCTGAATCGCCTTATGGTTATACAAAGCAAATGGGCGAACAAATCATCAACGAGTTTTCAAAAGCTGCAAACAGCAAATGCATTTTGCTGAGATATTTCAATCCGGTTGGAGCACATCCAAGCATTCTGATTGGAGAATTGCCAATTGGAAAGCCAGCGAATCTTGTTCCGGCTATTACACAAACAGCGATTGGGAAAATCCCGCAGATGCATGTTCACGGCAATGACTATCCTACAAGAGATGGTTCATGCATCCGCGACTATATTCATGTAAGCGATATTGCGCACGCTCATACATTAGCACTTCAATATTTATTGGCTAATAAAAACAGCTTGCGCTGTGAAGTGTTCAATCTCGGCACAGGTGAAGGCGTAACAGTTCTCGAAGCTATCAAAGCATTTGAAAAAGTGAGTGGCGTTGCATTGAATTACACAATTGGTCCGCGCCGTCCGGGAGATGTGATTGCGATTTATGCAAACAACCATCTTGCGAAAACAAAATTAGGCTGGAGCACAAAATATTCATTGGAAGATATGATGCTCACAGCGTGGAAATGGGAGCAGAAATTAAAAGTGGATGAGAAGTTTTATAATGGAAAACATTCACAATTGAATTAGAAGGATTTCACGCAACGAGACAACGAATGCCACGAATGCAAAGTTGTAATTGTTAGTTTTATTTGAAACATTTTATTTTTGCCGTTCAAAGCTTAATCATAAAAATCATTTCAATCAGAAGTACATGTTAAAAGATATTCAGGTTACCGGAAAAAAAGATACCCGCAGCGGATTTGGTGATGGCATTGTTGAAGCAGCTAGAAAAAACCCAAACATCACGGCATTGACTGCAGATTTAGCCGGTTCGTTGAAACTGCAGCAGTTTATCAAAGAATTTCCTGAACGTTTTTTTCAGTGTGGCATTGGTGAAGCAAATATGATGGGCATTGCAGCAGGCATGACAATTGGTGGCAAGATTCCTTTTACAACTACTTTCGCAAATTTTTCAACAGGAAGAGTATATGACCAGATTCGCCAATCGATTGCTTACCCAGGAAAAAATGTAAAAATATGTGCATCACATGCCGGATTAACATTAGGTGAAGATGGTGCAACGCACCAGATTTTGGAAGATATCGGCATGATGAAAATGCTGCCAGGAATGACGGTGATTGTTCCTTGCGATTATGCGCAAACAAAAGCGGCAACGCTTGCTATTGCAGATTATGTCGGTCCTGTTTATTTGAGATTCGGCAGACCTGTTTGGCCCATTTTCACTTCTGATTTGCCTTTTGAGATTGGCAAAGCACAAATTTTTTCTGAAGGAACTGATGTTTCGATTTTTGCATGCGGGCATTTGGTTTGGAAAGCTATTGAAGCAGGACAAATTTTACAGGCGAAAGGTATTTCAGTTGAAGTGATAAACATTCACACCATCAAACCGATTGATGCAGATGCTGTGCTCAAATCCATCACAAAAACAAAATGCGCTGTTACTGCTGAAGAACATAATATTATTGGCGGGCTTGGTGATAGCATTGCACAAGTTGCTTCAAAAAATTTGCCGATACCGATTGAATATGTTGGCACCAACGACACTTTTGGCGAAAGCGGAATTCCAGACCAGCTTCTCGAAAAATATGGATTGACTGCACAACATATTGTGGATGCTGCGGAGAAAGTGATGGCGAGAAAGAAATAGCTTTTTTCAAAACTTAAACCCACCTTAGACATATAGAAACCTAAGATGAGCTTATATGCCGCAGGTGGTTTGTTTTTTGTTTTGACGCAACTGCTCTAAAACTAAAGCTCAATAGTAGCACTTCCGATGAACGGATTGCGACGCAATCCGCCGCGGCAGACTCACCCGGAGTTACTGAAGCTGATATCATAATTTTAACATCCCATCGTTTTAAACCTGCGTATTTATTTTTTGCCTAATTTCAACCGTTAAACAAATGGCTAACCTTATGGCGGTACCGACAACAGATACCGAATTATTGATTCAGTTCAGAGAGCCTGCTACTAAAGAAAAAGCGTTCACTGCTATTATTAAAAAATATCAGGAAAAGCTGTATTGGCATGTGCGCCGAATGGTGGTGGAGCATGAAGATGCAAATGATGTGCTTCAAAATGTGTTCATCCGCGTGTGGAATGGGCTGGAAAATTTCAGGGAAGATTCGCAGCTCTATACCTGGCTTTACAGGATTGCTACAAACGAAAGCCTGACTTTTCTGGAGCAGCAGAAGAAAAAAAGCGCTGTTTCGCTGAGCGATGTGGAAAGCGGATTGAGCAATAAAATTAAGGCTGACAGCCATTTTGATGCGAACAAACTGGAATGGAAGCTTCAGTTGGCAATTCAGCAGCTTCCTGATAAACAGCGTGTTGTGTTCAATTTGCGTTATTACGACGAGATGCCTTACGAAGAAATGAGCCGTGTGCTTGAAACATCAGAAGGAGCGCTTAAAGCTTCTTACCACCATGCGGTGAAGAAAATAGAAGATTATATGTTGAACCGTTAAACTTTCATTAACAAAATTAGTCTCAAGGACGTGCTAAACCGAATAGAAATATTGAATGAACTGGAAGGAATCAGCCCCTTTGTAGCGAAAATCGGCACGGAAAATCTGTACCAAATCCCCACCGGATATTTCGACAGATTTTCTAATGAAGTGATGGCTCGCATCAAAGCAAATCAAACTGATTCTGCAAAAGCCGAGCTTGAGGCTTTGTCTCCGCTTGTGAGCAAAATCAGCAGGCAGGTTTCTTTTAATATTCCAGAAGACTATTTTGAAAATTTTTCAGCAACAGTACTCGATAAAATAAATTCAGATTTTATTTCCAATGAACTGAAAGAAATTTCTCCATTGCTTGGCAATACTGAAAGGCAAAATCCTTTCAATGTTCCAACTGGTTATTTCGAAAATTTTGCTTCTGATTTGATGAGCAGGATTAAAGCAGAAGAATCGAAATCAGCGGATGAAGAATTAGAAAACCTTTCGCCTTTTTTAAGCAAGCTGAATAAGAAAACTCCTTTCAGCTTGCCTGATAATTATTTCAAAGAACTTGCAGGTAATGCAATGGCTGGCGCAAAGGCGGTGGAGTTTGTGAATGATGAATTGGAGAATTTGCCAACTGTATTAAGTGAGCTGAAGAATAAAAGTGTGTATGAAGTTCCACAAAATTATTTTGAAAATTTCTCAGCATCAGTTCTTGATAAAGTAAAAACACAACATCCTGCGAAAGTTATTTCAATCGGCAAAAAAACAAACTGGTTGAGATATGCGGCAGCAGCAGTGGTGATTGGTTTTATTGCAACAACAGTAGTGTTTGTTGTTAACAGGAAAAATAATGCACCTACTTTCAGCTATTCAAAGATTGATGAAAAGCAGTTGACTGATAGCTTGCAGAATGCCAATGATGATGATATTTCAAATTATATGCAAAGCCATAGCATTTCTATGTCGGATGTGAACAACAGCGTTGCTTCGCTTGATGGAAATGATAATGATGACGATGATATGCTGGCTGATGTTTCTGATAATGAGCTGCAGCAATATGTTGAACAAAATGGTGGACCGAAAGAACCGACAACAAATTAAGATGAAAAAGATTTTAGTACTATATGGAACGATTTGCTGGTTAACAGTTGCTGCATTTGCACAGGATAATGAGAATCAAAAACCAGAAGGCGGAAGATTGGAAGCATTGAAAATTGCTTACATCACAAAACAACTCAATCTCACGCCGGAAGAAGCACAAAGATTTTGGCCCGTTTACAATCAGTATTCAAATGAAATCAAAAAAGTTCGGCAAGATGGAATATTGAAAAACGTTCCTGAAATTGATATCGAACAACAGGTTCTTGATATTCGCAAAAAATATAACGGAGATTTTATCAAAGCGCTTTCACCCCAAAGAGCAAATCAATTTTTTAAAGTAGAAAAAGAATTCGGAGCAAGAGTGGCGAAGGAATGGATGATAAGAAGAGAGAACAGGCTTCAACAAAGACGCCCAGGCTTGAGGCAATAATTAAGCCCTTATATTTTGCCTTTTTACCGATTAGTTTTATCTAAAAATCAACTATCATCGATATTTGAACTTGGTGTTTTTCATAGGTTAGCAACGGCCAGCTCTTTTAAGGGCAGGCCTTTTTTGTTTACCTTAATTCGTGAAGATTGGCGTACGAATGTCATGATAGAATAAAAACTTCCATCCCTCTTCTTTCCCCTGCTCCCACCAATGCTTGCGAAGCTCCATGCATTTTTTTCCGTCATAATCATATTTAGCAATAAAACGACTTTTCATTTGTTGAAGCTGTGGCGCAACATCTCCACCGAAGAAAATTTTTTCTCCACCATCAACAATCCAGAAAACCTGATGATAAGGACAATGTGCACCAGTCAATTCATATTTGATGTAGCCATTAATTGTACCGTTGCCATCAACAAAAACAACCTGATTGTTATCTTTCAAACATTCCAAATCTTCTGTGATGTATGATGGAAATCCTTTTTCAAATGCAAACTCCAGCTCTTTTTTCTGCACATAATATTTTGCATTTGGAAATGCAAGTTCATGCTGATTTGTTATAGGATTTAATTTGCTTAATCCGCCGGAATGGTCTTTGTGCAAATGGCTCATTAAAACTTTAGTAACTTTTGATGGTTCAATTCCTGCATTGATTAAGTTTTGATGGATTTGCATCAGTCCGTTATTTTCAAAACCTAATCCCGTATCCAGCACTAAAATATCTTCCGGAGTAATAATTGCGAACGGCTGCACTTCTACTAACAAACTTCCTGTTTCTCTTTTTTGCAAATCATCTTTTTCAATATCGAATGGAAGAAATTTTTTTGATTTACCAACAGTAAAAGCGCCTTCGCTGAGAGGAATAATTGTCATAGCACAAATGTAGGGAATAAGGCTTCAGGACTTGAGGTAAGTTATCGTAAAACCATTTGCCTGTCTGCGTCCAATCTTATTAAAACAAAAAGCATAATAGTAAAAGTGAGCAATGATGTTCCGCCGTAACTCATAAATGGCAATGGAATTCCAATGACCGGCGCGAGACCGATAGTCATGCAGACATTCACGACTATATGAAAGAAATAAACAGAAGCAACTCCGTAAGCATAACATCGGCTGAATGTACTTCGCTGTCGCTCGGCAATAGCAACAATCCGCAAGAGCAGCAACAAATAAATCCCGAGGAATATCACGCTGCCTACAAAACCAAAACCTTCTCCAATTGTACAAAAAATAAAATCGGTGCTTTGCTCTGGCACGAATTCATAACGTGTTTGTGTACCTTTCAGCAACCCTTTTCCAAGCACACTTCCGCTGCCGATAGCAATTTTACTTTGCTTTACATTATAGTTATTATCTTTTTTCTTGCCTCCACTTTTTTGTTCAATCTCCAATTCTGCTTCTGCATTTTTCGGAACATAATCTTTCCCAATTGCATCATAAATTCTTTTTACCTGATAAGCTTTGAAAACATGGTCAAATATAAATGGCACGACAAATCTTTGTATGCCGACACACACAAACCAGATTCCTACAATCAAAAAAAGAATTCCTCGATTTCTTTTCACCTGTCTTCGTAAAAAATAAATGGTAATAGCAGCTATGCCGGTTAGTATTAATGCCAATGTATTTTTTTCCATCAGCAATGTTGCAACCACAAGTACTGCAAATGAAAAACCAATCACAAGAACAATTGGTGGCAATCCTTCCCGAAACATCACCAGAAAAAAAGAAAAATAAACAAGCGCAAGACCTGTTTCTTTTTGAAGAATAGAGAGTATGGCAGGAGCAAGTACAAGTGCTGCAGCAATCAATTGCGAACGTGGCTTATAAAAATCAGTTTCTATTCTTGATAAATATTTTGCAAGAGCTAGATTCACGAATATGGTGCAAAGCTCTGCAGGCTGCAATTGAAATGCATTTCCAAAACGGATGATAGATTCAGTTCCTTTCACTCTTGAATGAAAAGGGAACACGAGCAACAATAATAATATACCGAATGCATAACCAAGATTTGAAGTCGCCGTGAAAAATTTGCTATCCGTGAGCAGGATGAAAATACCCACAATTCCACCCATAATAAAATAAAGCGATTCCCGGCTATAATCTGTTTTTAAAGAAATGAAAGATTGAAGAACACTATCACCGTCCCTGTAGGTTGCTGCAAAAATGCACGTGATGCCGATACAACAAAGTATCGCCCAAATCCACACAAGTGGCCAATCGATTCCTTTTGATATGGCTGGATTGCGCTGGTTCATCTTGTGGAATCAGGTTTAGGTTTATTATTATCTTTCGGTTTTATCATCGGCGTTTTAATTGCAGGTGCAATATTTCTTTTTAGCGTATCTAACAATGCAGCTCTTGATGAAGGGATAATATATTTCATCAGGCTCGTGCTGTCATGCGTCCTCAATGCACGATTCGCAGCACGTGTTGAATCATCTATGAATTGAAGACGCACAAAATATTTCGGCATCAAATCTGTTTTTGAAATATCATCTGCCTTCTTAGCACTTTCAGGTCTTAGTGAATCATTCAAATATTTTTCAACCAATAAAGAACCGATTGGCGCCGCCCACGCTGCTCCATAACCTGCATTTTGCACAACTACTGCAATCGCAATTTTTGGGTTTTCTCTCGGTGCAAAGCAAACGAACATCGCATTGTTCTTAAGCTTTGTTCTTCTATGTTCTACTACCAAATAGTTTTCTGCTGTTCCTGTTTTTGCACACATATTAATTCCTGGAATGCGCACTGTTTTTGCCGTTCCTATTTCAGAAACATCCTGCATGCCACTGATTACTGTTTCGTATACATTGTCAGGAATATGTGTGAGCACTTCATGTTTCATTTTATATTTGTTCAATAAAGTGTCTTCAGGAGTTTCTCCATCAATACTCTTCACAAAATGAGGAATATAAAAATATCCTTTGTTGGCAACGATGCACATAGCGTTTGCCATTTGAACGGGCGTGACCAACATCTTATCCTGGCCAATTCCCATGGTCACCATGGTGCATGAATTCCATGAGCGATTATAATCTTTATCATAGGCTGTTGTGTCAGGAATGTTTCCACCGTCTTCGCTTGGCAAATCAACACCGATTCGATGACCGAGACCAAATGCATTCACATACTCCTTCCATTTCATCAGCCCTTTTCGAATGCTATGAAATTGAGGGTTATCAATTGTTTGTCTGAAAGTGTTGCAAAAAAATGAATTGCATGAGTGCGCAATCGCCAAACGAAGCGTTGCAGCATGACCAGCAAATTTCTCATCGCACTTGACCGGATGGCTACAGGCTAAATAAACCCCGTGACAATCATAACCACTCGAAGGTGATATAACACCTTCATCCAATGCAATGAGAGCGCCGAGCGGTTTGTAGGTTGAACCTGCAGGATACTGTCCCTTGATTGCGCGATTGAACAAGGGAGACTTCACATCTAATTGAAGCTTTCCATAATGAGTTTGCTTATCAGGCCCTGTCAATTCATTCGGGTCGAAATCAGGGCTTGAAGCCATTGCAATAATTCCGCCTGTTTTTGGCTCGATAGCAACAACAGCTCCTACTTTATTTGCTAATAATTTTTCAGCAAACTGTTGCAGGTTAACGTCGATATATGTCCGTAAATTTCTTCCGGCGATTGCAGGTGTGTCGTAGATTTTATTTTCATAATGACCGACTAATCTGTTCTTATTATCCTTCAGCCAAAACTCAATTCCACGCTGGCCCATCAATTGCTTTTCATAATATTGTTCCAGACCAGTTCTTCCAACATAGTCCCCTAACTGATAACCGCCAAAACGTTTCATGATGGCAGAATCAACTTCGCCGACATAACCCATAATATGTGCTGCTGCATTAAAGGGATAAGTCCTCACTGGTCTTTCCTGCAAGTTGAATCCAGAGAAACGCCAGATGTTTTCCTCAAGCTTTGCATACATGTCAGGCGGCAACAAATCTTCAAAAATGGTTGGGCGGAATGGGCCGTTCTTGAATTTTGCATCCAAAATACGGTCGCGGAATTCGGCGGTATCAATGCCCATTATCTGACAGAAATAAGACGTGTCAATATTTTTCACCTGCGATGGCGTAACCATCAGGTCATACAGAATCGCATTATTCAAAATTGCTTTTTGATTTCGGTCGAAGATGATGCCGCGGTTCGGATAAATTCTTTTCGGGAATAAAGCATTTTCCTGCGCCAGCTTTTTATACTTGCTTGAAAAAATCTGGAGATTGAACAATTGCGCTGCAATGATGAGGAACATTGCGACGAAAATGAGGCGAACGATATTACTGCGTGATTGATTGAAAACAGACATCTAAGGAATACGATTTACAACAACTTTCTTGAAACAATGAGTAAAGATATAACGGCGGAATTGTGCTGCATAGTAAAATCGAAAAAGAATTTATAATTTTTAGCCCACAGAGAACCTCAGAGGGAAATTGACAGCCACAGAAAATTTATTATTTTTTATTTCTTTCCACGGTTCTCTGTTCTTCTTTGCGGCTCTCTACGGGCTAATATCAATTAACCTCATAAGATTCTTTGTATTTCTTGATATAAACCACAGGCAGAGAGGCGCAGAGAATCTTGTATCCGTTATCTCGTATCTCTTACGCTGTATTTGTCCTGAACTGTTCTTTCCTGAAAAACAAAAGCTCAGTGAGGAGTATCAACAGCAAACTGATAGCTGAAGTGCCAATCACTTTGCCGATGAAAAAGAAAAAAGTGCCAAAGCTCATCCATTCGAGAAAAACAAGAAATGCATGATGGAGCAAAGTTAATACCAGCACATAAGTTGCGTAAGGTGCCCAGCCCATGCTGGTTACAGAAGGCGATGCATAGTTCTTATCCGTTCCTTCCTGCGAAATCATCAGGTTTATAATAAAAGGTCGGACGTATGCAATGAGCGTGCAAGCTGCAGCATGCAAGCCCGGAGTATGTGTGAAATAGTCAAGCGTCAACCCATACACAAACCCGATGAAAGTGAGCCAGAATCTTGGTAAACTGAAAGGAAGCCAGAGTATGAATAAGAAATATAAATAAGGAACGATGAAACGGTGCAACGGCGGCACTTTGAAAAGCACGAAAACCTGTATTATTATAAATAAAAAAAAACGGATAATATTTTTCAGCAGTTCACTCATTGAAATTTTTTGCGGGTTGAATCTTCTAATTTTTTTTGCTCGTCCAATTGTGTGTTATCGATTACAGACACAAACTGCACATTATAAAAATTGGTAGCTGTTTTTAATTTAACTGTATAAAAACTGCTGCTTTTATCTTCCACAATCTCACTCACTGTTCCAACCAAAATGCCCGGCGGAAATAGCGAAGATGTTTCACTGGTAACAATGCTATCACCTTTATTAATCTTAGCGCTTTTGGGCACATCTTTCAACGTAACAAAAGATGGGTTTACACCATCCCATTCCACCTTTCCGCGTTCGCCCCCATTTTTTAATTTCACCACAACTGTATATTGGCGATGAAGCATGCTCATCACCACTGCAAAATTCGGGCTGGTGCTAACAACTGTCCCTACAATTCCTGAAGGGCTAATCACACCCATATTCGGTCTTATTTGTTGTGAAGAACCTCTATGAATGGTAAGATAATTTGTTTGGGAAGAAACTGAGCTTGCAACCACTTTCGCGTCGCGATAAATATACTTCTGGATTTTTTTGAGCGAATCAATCATCACCGTATCCGTCATTAACCTGTTCAACTGACCAGGTGCTTCATAATTATCTTTCAGCATCTGATTCAATCTTTCATTTTCTTTCACCAATGCATCGTTCGTGCTTTTCAAACGAAAGTAATATTCAATACCATTATATTTTTCGCTGAACCTTCCTGTCACTTCGCCCGCAACATTTGAAAAAGCAGCCTGATGAAATTTATTATATCTGAATAAAAAAGAGAGGGCAATTATCTGCAACACCAAAAAGAAGAGGAAATTGAAATACCTTTTGATGAAGAGAAAAACATTACGCACTATTGGAAAATTTTAAAAACTAAAAACTAAAAACTAAAACAGAAACTTTCATTTTAGTTTTTAATATTTAGAATTTAGTTTTTTGAATTTAGAATTTATCATCGCATCACAAAAGGATACCTGTCATAATTTTTCAACGAAATGCCTGTTCCGCGAACAACACTTTTCAGAGGGTCATCTGCAATATGAACCGGCAATTTAATTTTCTGGCTTAATCTTTTATCAAGCCCTCTCAGCAAAGCACCACCACCGGTGAGGTACAATCCACGGCGATAAATATCTCCAGCTAATTCAGGAGGCGTTGTTTCCAAAGCTTTCAATATCGCTTCTTCAATTTTGAAAATGCTTTTGTCTAAAGCTTCAGCAATTTCCTGACAGCTCACCATAATTTGCTTTGGAATACCAGTTACTAAGTCACGACCATTCACCGGAAAATCATCCGGTGGGTTTTCTAAATCTTTCATCGCAGCCCCTACCTGAATCTTGATTTGCTCTGCTGTTCTTTCACCTATCAACAAACTATGATAACGGCGCAAAGCCTCCATAATATCTGCTGTAAATTCATCACCTGCTATACGGATGGATTGGTCGCACACAATACCTGCCAGAGCAATCACAGTAATGCCGGTTGTTCCACCGCCAATATCGATAATCATATTTCCAACCGGCTCTTCCACATCAATTCCAATACCAAGCGCAGCAGCCATTGGTTCATGAATCAGATAAACTTCTTTCGCTCCGGCTTGTTCAGCACTATCACGAACCGCACGTTTCTCTACTTCAGTAATACTTGATGGAATACAAATCATCATCCTCCAGCTTGGCGGGAAAAGCGGCTTCTTTGGGTAAATCATTTTTATCATTTCCCGAATCATCAGCTCTGCTGCGTTGAAATCCGCAATCACACCATCTTTCAACGGGCGGACCGTGCGGATGCTCTCATGCGTTTTCTCGTGCATCATCAATGCGCGTTTGCCCACAGCCAGAACCGTTTTCGGGTTGTTGCGGTCAAGTGCAACAATACTCGGTTCGTTCACAACAATTTCGTCATCATGTATTATGAGAGTGTTCGCAGTGCCAAGGTCCATTGCGATTTCTTGCGTAAGGAAGTTGAATAAGCCCATTTTGTGGAAAGTCAGATTTTAAGTAATGCCTGCAAAATTGATGTATTTAATCCGAATTAACAAAGTAGCATTTTGGCAAGCAGCCTTTTCGCATAATGTTAACTCTCAAAGGTTTCAAAAAGCAGGTGAAGAACCTCTTAACAACGATAATCTTTGGATTGTATTGCTTATAATCCTATCTTTTAGAGCGGTTTCGACTTAAATCCAACATTCTCCTGAATGCGTATTATTGATTAACTAACTGCACTTTTTTGAAATCTATTCGATTATTCACTACCAACAATTTTTTATGAGAAAATTTTTATCATTCGTTTCTATCTTTTTCTTTTTGCATTCATTCCTCTATTCGCAAGATATAGCTCAGATTAAAAAAGATTTTGTTGAGCAAATGAATAATGGAAAAGTTCCTTATGGCAACAACCCTGCTGCCGGAAAATATTATGATATCCGCGGTTTTAAAATGTATTGCGAAACTTATGGCGAAGGACAACCTTTATTAATTATTCACGGCAATGGCGGCTCTATCAATAATTTCATTTATCAGATTCCTTATTTCTCAAAAAAATATAAAGTGATTATTGCCGACAGCAGAGCGCAGGGGAAATCGAAAGATGAAGGCGATTCCCTTACTTATGAAATGATAACTGATGATTATGCCGCGTTGTTAACCGTCATGAAAGTTGATTCGGCATTTGTGATTGGCTGGAGCGATGGTGGCATTGAAGGATTGATGCTGGCTATCCGCCATCCTGAAAAAGTGAAGAAGCTCGCAGTGACCGGAGCTAACCTTATTCCTGATACAACTGCAGTATTTCAGGAAATATGGGATGTGGTGATGCCTGAATATACAGCATTAAAAAACAAGGCTTCTAAAAATGCAGAAGAAAAAAATCAATGGAATTTAATGCAGCTATTAGCCAACCAGCCTCACATCCCAACCACAGATTTAAATAAAATAAAAATCCCGACATTGGTAATTGGCGGCGACCATGAAGTCATCAAACCAGCTCACACATTGTTGATTTTTCAAAACATTCCAAATGCTGATCTGTGGATTTTGCCAAACTCCGGTCACAGCACGCCCGTTGTTTATAAAGATGATTTCAATAAAAATGTTGATGCCTTTTTTTCGCAGCCTTATAGAAAAATTTCTGGCGAAGGAAGATTTTTTTAGAGAAATTATCAGAACAGGGATTTTAGCCTTATTAATCTGATTCTTCCGATTAAAAAATATCACATCAGAATAATCATTCAAATCACATAAATCCAAGTTCAGACAATGAACCCCAACCTTCTTTCCATCTCATTACTCAACTGCGGCAATCTTTTTCTCTCAATCAAAAAACTAGTGAGCTGAGCAATTTCTTTGAAGATATAATGTTTATTCAATGCCGATTGCAAATAATTTTTTCCTGTGCTTCCACCGGTTCCAATTCTTGTTCCAATTGTCCGATGAACCATGCTCATGTGCCGATAGCGCCATGTGCTGAGCTGCTCATCAATTTCAAGCAATTGATTTAATAATTGATAAGGCAATTGAAGAACAGGATAACCGCGATACAACATAATGAACAATGCAGAACGATTTGCCGAATTCGATAAAGAGCTTTGTTGATTATTATTTATAAAAACTTCATCAAACAAACTCAGATTATTTTTTTCTGCATCAGCGAGACTTTGCTGGTATCGGCTTTTATATTCACTCCAGAATGGATGAAGACTATTTTCATCTTTTGTGTGCTGAAAATTTTTCCAGTTTTCTTCTTCATTAAAAAATGGCATTCGCTCCAGCCAGTTATTCACTAATTGCAATAATGATTTTTCATGCTCCGCTTTTTTCACAACATCAACTTCTTCTTTTCGCAATTGAGAAATATAATATTCCTGCCCAAAACGATTTTCATATTTCAATCCCAATCTCGCTTCCAGCGTTTTGAATTGCCAGCTTTGAAAACCGGAAGCCGGGCGAAGCATATCGCGGAAATCCAAAAAATCCATTGGGTTCATAGTTTCCATCACATCAATCTGATGAACCAATAATTTTAAAATCGTAACACATCTTGACAGGCGATGAACAACAGTTTGCAATTCGGGAGAGTTGTCGTTAAGCGAAGGTTTCTGCATGATTTCACACACAGAATCTACTTCAAACAACAATTGCTTGAACCAAAGTTCATAAGCCTGATGAATGATAATGAACAGCATTTCATCGTGAGCAGGCTGATGTAACTTTTCGCTTTCAGGAAATTGTGCGTGAAGGATTTTGTCTAATTGCAGATAATCCCTGTAATGAACTTCAGATGGCATGAAAATCTTTTTCGCAAAATAGGAAAGTTTCACACAACGAAGCAAAGAGTGCAACGATACAACCAAAATACTTTGTAGTTTTTTTAATTGTGAGTATTGGATTAAGAGGTGACACCTCTTAATCTAAATACTTTGCGCTCTTTGCTTTCGTTGCCTCGTTGCGTGAAAAAACTTAATTCTTCAAAACAGTTTTCACGTCTGCCCCATCTCTGATTTCCTCCGTTGCTGTTTTTATCAATGTATCGTTGAGCGTAATATTCCCAAAAATTTCCTGCTTGTTATCAGCAGTTCTT
>Ga0070734_10002079_pt1 | contig 26013 bp, 19 predicted proteins | sample Coa_R1_8_FD_66444 | JGI IMG/M metagenome (GOLD analysis project Ga0070734, IMG submission 66444) | Surface soil microbial communities from Centralia Pennsylvania, which are recovering from an underground coalmine fire - Coalmine... | ecosystem: Environmental > Terrestrial > Soil > Unclassified ...
CAAAGTTCACATAAAGCGGCATCGCTGTGGTGAGATGTTGCAGCAGCGCATCGCTCTCTTCCGGTTCGGCCTCGGCAAGGCAAATATCCACAACGACAAGTTCGTAATCTTTCTCGCGCAGTTCTTCGCTCGCAGCCCGAAAAGACGTAACAGCTTGCGTCGTCTTTCCGGTTGCCTGCTGGATGGAACTGGCGCACTCCGATGCCTTGCTTGATAGTGTGACCAACAGAATCATGCAGCATCTGATTGCACGTTCGCAGCCATAGTCAGGCGATTGATCAGAAACGACTTAAGCTGCATGACCAACTTTGCGAGTTCAAGAAACGGAAATTCCTGCCTAAATCTGCACTGCGTACTCTTTGAGTTTGCGATAAAGCGTGGTCTTGCCAATCCCCAACATCTTTGCTGCCAGCAGTTTGTCGCCATTCAGTTGCGTGATGGTATTGAGAATCGCGGTCTTCTCCAGTTCACCAATGGGTTGAATTCGCGATGAACGCTCTCCCGCCATGAGTGTTGTCCCGGCTGCGCTGTGAATCACTGTCGGTAAATCGTTCACATGAATCACCGGGCCGCTCACCAGGGCGCAAGCCCTCTCCAGGCAATTCTCCAATTCGCGAACATTGCCGGGCCAGTCGTACGCCAGCATCGCTTTGAGCGCTTCATCGCTCAACGTTTGCTCGCGGCCGGTGTCGCGGCATGTTCTTTCCAGAAAATGCGCTGCCAGCAGAGGAATGTCCTGCCGTCTTTCTCGTAGCGGCGGAATGCGCAATGTCAGCACATTCAACCGGAAATATAGATCTCGCCGGAAAGTTCCCTGCGCCACTCCCTGTTCCAAATCACGATTCGTAGCGGCCAGAATTCTCACGTTGATGGGTAGCCTTTTCGTGCCGCCAACGGGACGAATTTCTTTTTCCTGGATCGCCCGCAATAATTTCGATTGCAAATCAAGCGGCAATTCGCCCATTTCATCGAAAAATACCGTCCCGCCTTCGGCCAGCGCCAGCAATCCATCTTTCGATTGGTTGGCTCCCGTAAATGCGCCTTTCACATAACCGAAGAGTTCGCTCTCGATCAGCGTCGGCACCAACGAACCGCAATCCACAGGGATGAAAGGCTTATCGCGCAATGCGCCGCAGTAATGAATCGCCCGCGCCACCATTTCTTTGCCGGTGCCACTCTCTCCAAAAATCAACACCGGATGTGCACTCTGCGCGGCTTTAGCAACGATTCTGTAAAGTTTCTCCATCTCCGGAGAGCGCCCGATCATGGAACCGAAGCCTTGTTTCGACTTAATCTTTTCCCGCAAAGTGCGGTTTTCGCTCTTGAGTTTCAAATGCGCGGTAACCCGCTCAAGCAGCAACCGCAACTCCTCCATGCTGAAAGGTTTGGTGACGTAGTCGTAAGCCCCTTCTTTCATCGCCTGCACCGCCGACTGCACGCTCGCATAGCCGGTCACAACGACCACTGCAACCTCTGGATGTTTTTGCCGCAGCGCATGCAGCGCCTGCAAGCCACCCGCACCCGGCAATTTGAGATCGAGCAGTACAACATCAATAGGCTGAGTTTCCAGGGTTCGAAAGGCTTGCTCGGCGGAGTCCGCCACCGAAGCGTTGAACCCTAAAGATTGCGCCAGCTCCCGGCAAACCTCCCGAATGGCGCGTTCGTCGTCCACAATCAGCAGGTTTAGAAGGTTTGCCCCTGGAATTTGCGGCACGTGCAGCGCCATTGCGGTTGCAGCAGTCATCATGGGAAAACTCCTCTTATAAAATTAAGAAATACAAAATGAAACAGAAAGCGGTGGATTGATCTTCGGCTACACGACATGCCGCTTTTGGCGCGGCACAACTCGACTCGCAAAAATCCTTTCGGCCTGCACTGGTTCGCTGCGCAAAGCTGGCAGCCTGACCCTCATGCTGGTTCCCTTTGCCGGACCGCTTTCGACATGAATCTCTCCCCCGGCATTGCCGACAATCTCTCGCACCGTCGCCAGGCCCAGCCCATTTCCACGCCCCTGTGATTTCGTGGTGAAGAACGGCTCGAAAGCGTGGGTCAAAGTCGCTTTATCCATTCCACAGCCCGTGTCAATCACAGTCAGCTCCACATGCTTCGCACTTTTGCTATTTCCCGCGCGGGAATTCCCGGTTTGCAACACAATATTTCCCCCTTCGGGCATGGCATCGCGCGCATTCAGCACCAAATTTAAGACCACTTGCTGCGCCTTCGATGGGGATAACTTCATCTTTTTCAGGTCCTCGGCCAGATTCAGGATTAACTCAAAATTCTCCCCCAGCAATCGCCGCAGCAGATTGTTCATTCCCAAAATGGTTTCATTCCACGAGATTGCCTCAGGCTCGACCACGGCTGGCCGCGTCAGCGTCATCAGTTGCTGAATCAAGGCGATTCCACGCTCACAAGCCGTGCGAATTTCATCTGCCGCATGTTTCATTCGTTCGCAGTCGGGAATTTTCCGATTCTGCCGGTGTATCTCCTCGTGAATCAGATCGTTATAGAGCATGATCGCAGTAAGAAGAGTGTTGAAGTCATGTGCGACCCCGATGGTGAGCCGGCCTAGGGCCTCGTAATTCGACTGGGGCTGGTCACATTCCCGCTGCGGCACCGCGACCGGACGCAGATGAATAGCTGCATTCATGCCATTACCCTCGTTCCACTCCCGTTCTGTTGCAATTCCCGAACCGGAAACTGACATTACCGCTTGCGAAGTACGGAATTCATGTGGGCTTGCTCCCTATTTGGGAAGTTTAGGGAGGAAATCGAATCGTCTAAAGGGCACCCGTCACAGGATGTTTGTGACGAATGAACATTGCAGACACAAAAATCCACAATGAAAAACCCTCTCCGGGGGAGACCGGAGAGGGCCAGTAATTCAGCGGAACCGCCGCGCCCTTAGGCGCGGACGACATTCCCTGCCTGGAAACCTTTGGGTCCCTTCAGCAGGTCGAACTCCACGGTTTCACCTTCGTTCAAGGTACGATAACCGTTTTCCTGGATGGCGGAGAAATGAACGAAAACATCCTCGCCGGTGGAGCGTTGAATGAAGCCGTAACCTTTGGCTCCGTTGAACCACTTGACTGTACCCTTCTCTCTCACTGAAAAACTCCTTTCGCCTGTGGGGAATTAGCTCTTTTGCCCTTCTCCGCGAAGCTTCGCTTCATACAACCCCCTCAAAGAAGGACACAAGAGTGCCACCGCACCAACGCTGCGCAGATTTCCATCCGGGTACGTGCGCCATGCCACTGCCCTACCAGAAGCGCCGGGAACTTCCAAAGCAGAACACAGAAACGGCTTGGAGATCCATCCACGAAACATCAATTCAGCAGCCGAGCTTCGCCGCTTGAATCTTCGGCGAAGCACCAGATAATATTCAGGAACGCGCTTTCTGGCAAGCGGAAAAACGCCCAAGTGAAACGTTTCTGTGCAAAAACGTAAGTAACCGCAGGTTATACGCCGTCTTTTGCCGGAAACGATGCTCTTGAAGCCGTTGTCATAGCTTGTTCTGGCCAAAAATGAGCGATCCAACCACGACTTCGCCACCGTCAACATATCCACCAGTCACATCAGCAAAACAATCCGCGCAACGCTCGCCTTACTCTGGCTTGGTGGCTTCAACAGCCAGGTATTTGCTTCATACCGAAGTCCATACTTTCGCTTTCTCCGTCGCCGCCAACGCCATCCTGTCGTTCTTTCCTTTCATGGTGCTTCTGCTGACCATCACGCGAAACGTCTTCCATTCGCGAACCATGTCGGAAGTCGTCGAGGTGTTCCTGCGCGACTCCCTGCCCGCCGGACAGGATTTCGTCATCCGCAACTTGAACGCCATGGTCGGCTCACGCCATCGCGTGCAGATCTTCTCCTTACTCATCCTGCTCGTGACTTCGACCGGAATCTTCATGCCCCTCGAAGTCGCGCTCAACCGCATCTGGCGCTTCCCCAACAACCGGTCTTATTTGGGAAATCAACTTATCTCCCTCGCACTGGCTTTTGCCTGCGGCGTGCTCGCGCTGCTCTCGATCGCTCTCACCGCAGGAAACATAGGCTTGATGCGCACACTCACCTTCGGCCACGGCGAGTTCATTATTCAGGTCATTGGATTCATTGCCATGAAGCTCATTGCCATCGCGGCTAGTATCGGCATTTTCTTTTTGATCTACTGGCTGCTGCCACACGGCAAAGTCACGCCTATCAGCGTGCTGCCCGCGGCGGTGATGATGGGCCTACTCTCGGAAATCTTCAAGTACGCCTACATCGTCGCCCTGCCCCGCCTCAACTTTCAGGAAGTCTATGGCCCCTTCGCGCTTTCCGTGAGCATGATGTTCTGGGCCTTCCTATCAGGCTTACTTCTGCTCGCCGGGGCCCACGTCTCCGCGCAAAGGCAGGAAAGAAGAAGCTGATGAAAGCACATAGAGCATGTCGCCGATGTCAGTAGCAACGCAACGCTGACATTCCCAAGCGCGATCGCATGCGAAGAACAGATTCTGGATAGGCCTCATACGCGCTGAAAACCCTTGACAGGCCCGTCTTTAGGGACGATAGTAGCGGGCAGTGCGGTTTCCGCCGTCCAGCCTCGACGGCGCACCGCCAACCCCAGGGGCAGTTGTTGTAAGAATTTTCTTGGGACGCAGCGCATGAAGATATTTCTTTTCGTAGTGATTCTCGCCACTTCGCTTCAAGCCCAACCCCAAGCGCGCCTGCAAATTCTGCATAATTTCGGCTGTGACAAGTCATTCCCTGACCAACATACCTGTCCAACAGATGATGATGGCTACCAGCCGTGGTCGGGTGTGGTTTTTGACTCGAAAGGCAACATCTATGGAACCACCCCAATCGGGGGTACCCATGGTAATGGGATGGTATATGAACTCTCGCCCGATATTTATGCGGGCTGGAAGGAAACGATTTTGTACGAATTTACGGGTACTCCACTAGATGGTGCTTGGCCATATGGCGGTGTAATTTTCGGACGCAATGGTCATCTCTACGGCACCACCGAACGGGGAGGAAAGAAATTTGCCGGGACGGTATATGAGTTAATCCCGGAGGGCAACGGAGGGTGGCACGCAAGGATCATTTACGACTTTAGTGGGAACGAATCTATGTACGGACCAAGAGCAGGATTGGCGCAAGATGGGAGTGGCAACTTGTACGGTACAGCTGACGGCGGCATCTTCGAACTCAGCCCCGCCGGAAATGACACTTGGACTGAAAGAAATATTTGTACCGAAACAGATTGTGCGCAGGCTAACGGCGCACAGATTGCCGTTACTCCTGCCGGCGACCTTTTTGGAGCCACACCCTACGGCGGACCATATGGCGGCGGCACCGTATATGCCCTAAAGCGCGTGAAAAATAGCTCGAATGGTTGGCGTCATTACGTACTCCACAGCTTTGGTCTCGACTGGGATTACGGAGAAGGAGTGAGTAACGGGGCACTTGCCTACGACGGCAAGGGTAATCTGTACGGCACTGCCGGAGGGGGTAAATATCTTTGCAACAACGACTACTGTGGCATTGTCTTCAAATTAAGTTGGGATGGGCTGCATCACCGCTGGAAGGAAACGGTAATCCACAACTTCCAAGGTAACAGCTCCCAGCCCAATGGCTTAACGTTCGGCCCCGACGGAAATCTCTACGGCACCACCGTGTTTAGTCCGAGCGGAACAGTGTTTCGTTTATTGGCAAACAAGGATGGTACTTGGACTTACTCCGTTGTTGTCACTTTCGTTTACCAAGAGGCAGACACACCCTACGCAAATTTAACCGTAGGTCCAGACGGCAGCCTTTACGGTACAACGATTTTTGGCGGTCAATATTTTAACGGCGTGGTTTTCGAGATCAGCCCGCAGTAGGCGCCTTTGGCATGACTGGCGCAGGTGAATGGGCGCTCACGTTCTCCAACCCCTTGACAGGCACAGCTTTCGCTCCTAATGTGGTCACCAGTATTTTTCTGCCGGACTCTCCCGCCGGTGCATCCAATGCCTCTCGTGGTCGCATAAGTCCCCCCGGCTTCTCGCGGCGCACAGAAAACTCAGGAGTCAGGTGCCGCGCATGCGTTTGGTATCGAGTTTGACCTCCCTTAGCCTGCTTTTGTCGTTCTCCGCATCCGCTTTCGCGCAAAACAGGCCTCCGGTCAACCCCATTCAGCACATCATTATCGTGGTCGAGGAGAACCGCTCCCCCGACAACCTGTTCGGAGCAGACACAGCACTCATCCAGGCTGGCGCAAATCTGTGGCCCGCGGCCAACAATCCTGGGTACACCGTTTCCTGCCTGAAGACTTCCACGAACCAGGAAATCCAGGTACACCCGATTCCCATCCCGCTGGATACTTGCGTAGGCCCGCTGCACGGCCACACCGATGCCTGGGTGCCGATTTTCGACAACGGCGCCAATGATGGCTTGTGCAATGTGAAACCCGACTTGCCCAAGGGTTGCGTATTTCCCGGGCAGTATCCGCAGTACAGTTACGTGCCCAACACCATTCAGGCCAACGGCAGCGGATTGCTCGATCCTTATTTTCAGTTGGCCAACAGCTACGGATTCGCCAACTACATGTTCCAGACCAATCAAGGCGCCAGCTTCGCCGCGCATCAATTTTTGTTTTCAGGAACTTCGGCGCCCGATTATTACAACGATCCGAACGGCTACACTTGCGGGCTGATCTTTCCCTGCTGGGAGTGGTTCGTCTCCGACAATCCGATCGCCAGCGGAGATTTCACGCAAAGCACAGGCTGCATCAGCAATGCGCCCGGCGAATATGTGGCTTCGATTGATCCGGCTTCGGATGCGCCTTCAGCCGTCTATACTCCGCCATTGCAAGGCGCTTATCCCGGTTATCCCTGCTATGACCACCCCAGCATGCAGGATGAACTTGCCAAGGGAAACGTTTCGTGGAAATACTACTCAGGCAGCAGCGCGGGATTATGGAATGCGCCGGGGTCGCTCTATCGCGTATGCCAGCCCTCAGGCATTGGCGGCACATGCACGTGGCCGGGGTGGAACAGTACCATCATCGCTCCTGCGTCGCGCGCCGACGATCAGGCGCAAATTTTAAACGACATAGAAAGCGACCCAACCTGTACGCAGCTTGCCAGCGTGAGTTGGGTCATGCCAGATGGGCGATGGTCTGACCACTCGGCGGTTGCCGGCGACGACGGTGGCCCTTCGTGGGCCGCGGCCCTGGTCAATGCCATCGGCAATGAAAACCCTTGCCACTACTGGGCCAGCACCATCATCATCTTCACCTGGGATGACTGGGGCGGATGGTACGACCACATCAATCCAGCAGAAGCCATGGGCGGCCCGGGTGTGGGATACAAAAGCGCGAGCAGCGCGAGCGCGGGCGCGCAATACGTTTACGGTTTTCGGGTTCCTCTATTGGTCGTCTCGGCTTATACACCGGAAGGCTATATTTCAGGCGGCAATACATCCGGCCCATCTTGCCCCGGCCCTTATTGCCATGATTTCGGCAGTATTCTTAGTTTCGTCGAGCATGAATTCAAATTGCCGCTGGGAGGAATTGGGCCTAAAGAGTTTCCCTACGCCGATTATTACGCGCCCGACGGCCCCTTCACCGCATGCGGCCCCGTTGCATGCCCTTACCCGCTTGCGGATTTCTTCACGCTGACCAAGCCGCGCGCCTTCCATCCAGTCATTGGCGCGAAATATCCGGAAACCTGCTTCCACTATCCGAACCAGAAAGGCTGCTTCACCGACAAGGTGTTCCGCCCGCCCGACAATGACGATGATGAGGACTAAGGTTGTCTAAGTTATAGATCGGCGCGTGGCCCACAGAAGCTCCGCCCTTTGCCCGGGATCTGCTCCACCGAAGGGTGGCCCATTCTTGCGCGTTCTTTGCGCAAGAGGGGGAACCACGGGATTCTCTGCCAAACCTCTCCGCAAAAGTCTTTCCACTCAAACCAAAAAACGGCTTGAAGGGCCACCAACCCCGCGCTTTCAAACCCTTCACCGGCGCCAAGTATCCGGAAAAATGCTTCCATTTTCCGAATCGGACAGGCTGTTTTCCGGGAACGCTGCCGCATGATCCCGATAACGATGGAGACGACGAGTCGTGTTCATGGCCAAGTAGGAGGGTCGGGCAGCCTCAGTGCGAAAGATGTACGCGGAAGTGGAGTTTGGATTTACGCTTCTTATAGCATCCTTGAAGGCACCAGTTTGACAAGCTCCCGTGGTTTTTGGCCTCTAACGCTAAAACCATTTGGATAGAAAAGCCAAAGCAAAAACACCCGTATCCTTAACGAAGCAGCCAACATAATAAAGCGATATCGGCCACGTCTTTCTGTGGAGACCGAACAATACTGCCAGCAAAGCATAAGCCACTATCAATACGAGTTGAGCGTTCTTAGCAAAAGCAGGATTTCCAATGAATTCGCGCATCTATTCCTCCGAACGGCTTAGGTGCATTGAAATCATTTGGGGTTGTTAGATGTGAACTTTGTTCCAAGCTTAATCGACCTTGATCTGACGGGATAATTACCATCCTTCACGGGGTTCGAAGGATGGGCGCCCCTGTGCACCACCAGTCCCCCCAAGTTATAGATAGTGTTGCACTTTCATACTCCCTGTGGAAATGTTCGTTCGTCACTAACGTGCGGTGACGGATGATACAGCCTTCCACAGGGCGATTTTCCTACCATCGAAGCATCCCGTCGGAAAAGCTGGGCCTCGTCGTGCGCGAGGAGCGAAGAATGTTTTTGTGGCTGCGAAAGTTCGTGAGCGTGGCGGCAGCGCTTTTGTGCCCGTTACTTCTAATTGCGCTGTTTCTCAGCGTATTTTTTCTAAGTCCCCCGGTTTCGCTAGGCATGGAAATGGCCCACTCCGGCGGAACGCCGGTAGTTCCCATTGAACGGTTGCGCCCTCTTACTAATAAATCCGGATACATCTTTGCGGGCACCGTGACGGCAATTCACGCCAGCCCTGCGCACGATGCGAAAGATGTGGCCACGATTGCGATTACCTTCCACGTGGACCACGCCGTGCGCGGCGTGCGCACGGGACAGTCGCTGACGATCCGCGAATGGATGGGCGTGTGGGAGAACGGTCAGCGCTACCGCGTAGGCGAAAAAGTCTTTTTGTTTCTTTACCAGCCGAGCAAGTTGGGGCTGACCAGCATCGTGGGAGGGCCGCAGGGGCGAATGTCCATCCATCGGGGTGGGCAAGTAAATGTGGGGTTGGTGCGATATACGCGCGGGGTTGCATCGGGCGGGCCAGTCAAAAATTTCGTGAGCGTTGCCGAACTCGAGCAAGCTGTGCGTTTTGCAGAGAAGGATTTGCGATGACGCGGGTAACGCATTCCTCGCGCCGCTGCATCCGTTGGAGTTTGAGCGATTTGCTGTGGACGCTGGTTTATACGCTATTGGCCGCCATCGGATTGCTGGTGGTGATGATCGAGATGGCGGAAGCGGAAGGACCCAAGTACATTGCGGGCGTAAGTTATTTCGATCCGCAGACGTTGGGTACGCCATTAGTTTGGGCGAATGGCTTGGTGAATTACTGCACCGATCAGGGTAACTTGAGCCCCATCATGCCGGGGCCGAGCGCGGATGCGTTGGTTGCGGACGCGATCAGCCAATGGGCTTTGATTCCCACAGCGGCGGTCACGTTCTATCACGGCGGACAGTTGGCCGAAGATGTGAATGGATCAAACGTTTACATCAATTCCGATGGGACGATCACTGAGCCGGCCGACATCATGCCCAGCGCGACGGGAACTCCACTAGGAGTGGTCTATGACTACGACGGCTCGGTGACTGACGCTTTCTTAGGTCAGGGCGCGGGCGATCCGAGTGAGTGTTTTTATAACGCCATTTATGGCGGACTGGATAACTTCGCGACGAATGCGACGTTTCTTCATGCGCTGATCGTCATCAATGGGCAATGCATTTTGAATTCATCGCAGCAACCCGATGTGGAATATCGTCTCGTGCGCGTGTTAGGGCGCGTGCTGGGGCTCGATTGGTCGCAGGTAAATTTGAACGTCATCACCAACAACCCTCCGCCGACGCCGGATGATTATGCAGGGTTTCCAGTGATGCATGCCGTGGATCCGACGAGCTGCGTGCCGATTACAAGCTGCTATTCGAATAACGGCGCGGTGAATCCCTATGTGCCGAAGATGGATGATCAAGCAGCGTTGTCGAATTTGTATCCGGTGACCGCGCAGAATATAGGCGATTTCACAGGAAAAGAGATTTTTGCGCAGAATACGGCTGCAATTCAGGGGACGGTCAATTTTGTGAACACGAGCGGGCAAGCGGGCCAGCCGATGCAGGGAGTGAATGTAGTCGCGCGATGGATTGATCCTTCAACAGGTTTGCCCTCCGGGCAATATGCGACGGCCTCGGTTTCGGGATTTTCATTCACCGGCGACGCCGGAAATATCGTGAGCGGATATTACGATGCAACCGGCGAGCCGTTCAATCAATGGGGATCGAATCAGACGGGCGTGGAAGGTTCGTTCAATTTGGCGGGATTGCAGATTCCAAACGGCGCAAGCAGCGCACAGTATCAGTTGAGTGTGGAGGCGCTTGATCCGGAGTGGTCGCAACCAGTGGGGCCTTATGGGCCGTGGCAAGTGGAACCGTCGGGGACGTTTCAACCGGTGGTTGTGAACGTCGAACTAAATGGCACGGCGCAGCATAATGTGTTGATGACGGGTAGCAAAGTGCCTGTGACGAATTTGTTTGGGCAGACGTCGTATGCCTCGCCTGCGCTGTTGCCACCCACGGGAGATTTCATAGGCACGATGAATCCCTACGGCGATGCCGACTATTTGCAATTTAACGCGCGGACGAACCGCACGCTGTCGGTTGAGATTACGGCGCTCGATGAAAAGGGCAATCCGACGGAGACGAAATCGCAGCCGGTGGTGGGAATGTGGGCGCTAGCTGATCCGGGAACGAGTCCGGCGCCGGCTAATACGCCGGCGGCGTTTAATACTTCATATTTTGGACTTACGCGACTGGATGCATCGGTTTTGCAGAGTACGACATTTCGCATCGGGATCATGGATTATCGCGGCGACGGGCGCCCTGACTACGGCTATCATGCGCGGTTGTTTTATGGTGACACTGTCACTCCAGCGCGGGCGAGCGTGGCGGGAGGGACCGCGATTGCGATTCAGGGTTATGGGTTTCAATCGAATTCGATGTTGAATGTTGCAGGCGCAAATTTGGGCTTGTTATCGCAGACCAGCAACCAATTGATTGCGAATACTTTGCCGCAAGCAGACAGCCAGCAAAATATTTTGCTTAGCGATCCGGCGACGGGGGGAAGTTCAACGATGACGGGAGCGCTGATTATTGGCGCGGGACCGAACGATACGATCAAACTTATCGGTGGTTCGAACCAGCGAGCGCCGGTCGGAGGGCAGATTCCGAATCCGATTGTGATGCAGGCAGTTGCGTCGGATGGGGCGACGCCCGTAGCTGGGGCGACGGTAGAGTTTACCTCCATTCCCTCGGTTGGGTTTACGGCATGTGGCGGGGCGACGACTTGCACCATGCTGACCGACGAAACGGGCCGAGCAGCGACGGCGGCAACAGTGATGTCGTCGGGCGTGGCGGAAATTACGGCGCAGCTTGCGCCAGCGTCGTATCCATCGCCACAGCAAGCACAGGCAAATCTGGTGGGAAGTGAGAGCGCGCTCGATATTGCGTTGGTCCCGCAGTATTTAGAAGTTGCGCAGGGGGCGACCGTCAATTTGCCGCTGACGGCGCGGGTGCTGTCGAATGGCGTGCCGCAAGTGGGAGCGACCGTGGATTACATTCTGGTTAGAGGTGCGGGGTTTGCTTCGCTTGGAGCGACCACGCTGGTGACGGATTCGAATGGATACGCGACCAGTAATTTGCAAATCGCGGGAATGGCGGGAGATGTTCAGGTAGCAGCGTGCGTGGGGCCGCAGAATACTCCATGCCTGAGTTTCTACGGAACGTCAGTGCCGTTGAGTGTGATGCAGCTTCAACCGATTGCGGGAACGACACAGCTGTTGCAAGTCGGGCAGGCGTTCGCGCCGGTGACGGTACGGGCGACGGACCAGTCTTATCCGCCGAATCCGGTGATGGGCGCACCGGTGGCGTTTCAGACGGTGATCGCGCGGACGAACAGTAACACACCGATCATCACGATCGGAGAGTTGAATATTACCGAGCCGCAACCGCCGGTGATATTGTCGTCGTCCACGCAAACGATTTTGTCGGATGCGAATGGGTTGGCGACGACCCAGATCAACACGGGAGTGGAGGGCGCGACGGTGGTTTTGGGAACGGCGAGCGTAGGGAGCGCGAGCGTGAGATATCAGTTGCAGTCGCTGTGGCCGATTGGGCCGTGAGGCTGCGCTCGTCGTGCAAGACGTGAGAAACAGCAGGTCCCTCGACTGCGTGAATTCATTCGCAAAGCGAATGAATTCACTTCGCTCGGGATGACACTTCTTTAATTTAATTCAACAAAAAATCAAAAGCGGCGGACGGGAATGTCTGCCGGCGCATAAACCGAGCCATGCAACTTACAAAAGCAGATTCCTCGAGCGATAAAGCCGCTCTCGGAATGACAATGTGGAAAACAACAAAAGCTGATACGGTTTCTCACAACCTCAGGCGTGCAAAGAAATAGATGATCGGTGATGCCAAGGCTAGCGAAAGTACGCCTTGCCAGCGTGTTTGAGAATCCCCAAGGTCTCTAATTGCATAGATCACCGTGAATAATGCTATCCAAGGCGAGATGCCCAGAATTATTAGCATTGGCAAGACGTAAACGATGGCAGCTACCTTGGGTATCTTGTCCAAAAGATGGCCATTAAGCCAGCCAATAGATGTGAGCCGAGCACAGAGATATAGTGCAGTCAGCAAAAAAATATTTGCGCAGGCAAGAACGAGAGCTGTTGTTAACTTCTTCATACTGATTCAATCACTTCACTTCCCTATCCATTGGTCCACCCAGTCGTTGACGGTTTTGTACCAGAGCTGGGAATTTTGCGGTTTCAAGACCCAGTGGCCTTCGTCGGGGAAGTAGAGCATCTTCGAGGGAACGCCCCGCATTTGAAGAGTCGTGAAGAGCTGGAAGCCTTCGCTGACGTCGAGACGATAATCTTTTTGTCCGTGGACGACCAGCATGGGCGTCTTGAAGTTTTTCGCGTATTGATGCGGAGACCATTTTTGATAAAGGTCGCGGTTGTCATAAGGAGTGCCTTTGAACTCCCAGTTGTTAAACCAGAGTTCTTCGGTTGAGCCCCAAGCCGACTCGGCATTGAACATGCCGTCGTGCGAGACCAGGCATTTGAAACGGTCCGTGTGGCCTTCGATCCAGTTGATCATGTAGCCGCCGTAGCTGGCACCGAGGGCGCACTCGCGGTCTTTATCAATGAACGGATAAGTCTGCTCGGCGAAGTCGACGCCTTTCATTAAATCTTCGTAGGGCGCGCCACCCCAGTCGCCGTTGATGGCATCAATAAATTTTTGGCCGTATCCGGTTGAGCCGTGGAAGTTGATCATGATGACGACGTAACCATTGGCGGCAAAAAGTTCGGGATTCCAGCGGTAGCTCCAGTCGTCTCCCCAAGCGCCTTCGGGGCCGCCGTGGATGAGGAACTTCACGGGGTATTTTTTGTCAGGATTGAAGTTGGGGGGCTTGACCATGAAGCCCTGTACTTTGTCGCCGTGAGCTCCGGTGAACCAGAAGGATGTGAGCGGAGACATGGAGATTTGGGAGAGGAGCGCATCGTTGAAGTGGGTGAGCGCGCTAGGCGGCTTGGCACATACGGCGGATTGATAGTGGTCGGGTGACCCGGGAGTGCTTAATCGCTCAAATGTGCAGGGTTCCTGCGTTGCGCCAGGGCTGGTTACAAATATCTCATTTGGCCGCTCCAAACTCATGTGAGTGAATACCATTTTCCCATCGTGTGTTATTGCGAGATCATCATTGACCCCGTCAAGTACATCTTGAGGAAGTTTGGTTGATTCGATTTCTTTTTTATAGATTGGAGCTTCACCGCGGTTATCTCCAGAGAAATAAATTGTGCTTCCATCTCGCGACCAGACTATGGCTCCTACCCAGCGATCAAAATCTTCTGTCAGATTTTTCTTCTCTCCGGTTTTGCGGTCGTAGAGCATGAGGCGAAAGCGGTCGCTCTCGTATCCGGGGCGCTGCTGGGCGCGGTAAGCGATGTACTTGCCATCGGGCGAGTAGAGCGGCGTCGAATCGCTGGCGGGATTGTCGGCGGTGATGTTCTTCGTCATCGCGATGATTTGGGCGGACGAGGCGTCCGCCCCTACGTTGACAGGGACGAGCCAGAGATCGTTGTTGGTGGAGGCGGCGGGATTTTTATCGTGGTTGGAGGCGTAGCAAATCTCCTGGCCGTCGGGGGAGAAGGCGTAGTCGTCCTGCCCGCCGACGGAGAAGACGGGGGCGTCGTAGTCTCCGGGGGTGAGGTCGCGGGGGATGACTGCGAATGTACTCAACCTCTCATATCCGCCTGAGCTATCAACCTGAGGCACTGGATTAACAAAAATGTGCGTACGCTTCCCTTCTTTGTAGGCGTTCCAGTGGCGATAGAGAAGATGGGTGAAAATTTGTGCTTTGACTTTGGACTCCTCCGCCTCTTTCAACTTTTTCGCATTGCACGCATCCTCCTGGGCGGGAGCGCCGTCACACTCGGGATAAACGTCCGACGTAAACAAAATATTTTTCCCATCAGGAGACCAGAGTTCTCCGCTGGCTTCGGTGGCGATATTGGTGAACTGATGAACGCTGCTGACCGTGCCGGCAGCGCCGTCGAAGTCTGCGATCCAGACTTGCGAGCCGCCTTCTTTGGTTGAAAGAAATGCAAAGCGCTTGCCATCGGGAGACCAGCGGGGACGGTCGGCGTCCTGCTCGGCGATGATTTCACGTTCATCACTTCCCACGTCTCGCAAATTCGGCGAGACATGGGGCACCCCCGCTTTTTCTTGGCCACCGCCTAGAGGGACGATCCAGATGTGCGGGGTCTTCGTGTTGGCGGCGAGGTCCACATCCACAACGCTGAAGATGACCCACTTGCCGTCGGGGGAGACTTCGGGTTCGCCGACACGCTTGAGCTTCATCATGTCCTCGAAGGAGAAGGGATGTTTGGCGGCGGCGAAGAGCGCGGCGGATGAGCAAAGAATGAAAATAAGAGCGAGAAGACCACGCATGAGGCCTCCGGAGAAGAACGGAAAAGTTTAAATCATTTCGAGCAAGTGAATCGAGGGAACTCCCAGATGTGCCTGAGGAGATGCAGCGAAACATGGGGTCCTTCGACTTCGCAAAGACGTTCGCTATGCGAACTTCTTGCTTCGCTCAGGATGACAGTAATTTAAGAGTAAGTGCAAAAAGCAGGTCCCTCGACTATGTGAACTCATTCGCAAGACGAATGACTTCACTTCGCTCGGGATGACACCATTTCCAAGAGTCTTACTGAACGCAGGCGAGGATTTCGGATTCGGTGAGGGTGTGGTCAGAGGATTTGGCGCGCTGGAAAACGGCGTCCACAATTTTTTCGTCGGCAGGCAGGCCGCGGCGTTCGAGCCAATAGACGACGTTCGACTTGCCGCTCATGGGGCCGATGTCAATGGTCTGCTCCATGCCGAAAACGTGCGCGGGCACGCCGGAATAGACGGCGTTGGCGAGTTCGACGTCGTTCTTTTTATAAGCTTTGATGACGGCGGCGGCGTGGACTCCGGTGGCGGTGCGAAAAGCGTCCTCGCCAAAGACAGGATAGTTCGCGGGAATGGGTACGCCGGTCGCGCGAGACACCGCGAGGCAATATTCCTTGAGGCGAGTTAGATCCTGATCGGCCCAGGGCGCAACGCCCATGAGTTTGAGGTTGACGAGCATCTGGTCAATTTGTGTATTACCGACACGCTCGCCGATGCCCAGCGCAGTGCCGTGAGCGCAATCGGCGCCCGCGACGAGAGCGGCCATGGAGTTGGCGACGGCGAATCCGCGATCGTCGTGGCCATGCCAGTCGAGACGGACTTTTTCTTTGGAAGGCTTAATTGCTTCTTCGATGACAAAGCGTATCAATGCTCCTGCACCAGCGGGCGTGGAGTGGCCGGCGGTGTCGCAAACGACGACGGCCTTCGCTCCGCAAGAAATTGCAGTGGAGTAAAGGCGCTTGACGGTTTCAGGATCGCAGCGCGTGGTGTCTTCGGTAACGTACATGCAATCGAGGCCGACGGAAACGGTGAACTTCACGGCTTTCTCGGTGGTTTGCAGGAGGAAGTCGTCAGTCCAATTTTCGGTGTAGCGACGAATGGGGCTGGAGCCGATGAAGGCTGCAACTTCGATGGGCAATCCGGTGCGTTGGGTGATTTCGGCGATAGGACGGATATCGCTTTCGAGTGTTCGCGCGGCGCAGTAGGGCTTAATTTTCATCTTGGCCGAAACAATTTCGCGGGCGAGAGCTTCGACGTGCTCAACCGCACGAGGGCCGGCGCCAGGAAGGCCGAGATCAAGCGAGTTGATGCCAAGCGATTCCATTAGATGAAGAATGTGAATTTTTTCTTCGATGGATGGATCGCGGACGGAGGGCGATTGCAATCCGTCGCGGAGAGTTTCGTCAGTCAAGCGGACGGGCTTGTTGGGACGCAGCAGTTCTGGCTGGCGCTGGTTCCAGTCGAAGATGAGGTCGGTGTTCATTGACGAAGCTATTTTAGCGGATGGAGAGTCAAGTGCGTTAAGACGCGGATAAAAGCAGATTCCTCGCACGTTCTCGCTTCGCTACGAACGGCTCGGAATGACAAGGGATTGAAGTCAGAAATGCTAGTCAAATTCAAATTTGGGAGCGGGCTGGTTTGCTCCGACGCGGCCAGCGGTGACTTCTGCGATGAAATAATTTTCGCTCTTCACCGGAGTTGCGGCCATGCGGCGCAACATCGCGATCTGGCCGATGTGCGTGAGGGCATCCGCGATGGGTCCCTGAAATAAATTTTCTGGAACGGCATGCAATGGATTCCCTGTGGCGAGGTAATCATCAAAGCGCTCCAGCACGGCATGAAAACGCTCGCGCTCTTCGTTCCAAGCCATCGGCTCGGAGACATGCCAATGCTGCTTGCCTTGCGCCATGGAAAGCGCCCATTCCATGAGATCGCTGATGTGAGCAAGAATCTGGCGGGGCGTGCGGGCGCCCTCGCATGCACGGAAATCGCCGAAGGTTGCGGGGGCGTCACGCAACATTTTGCCGCCGCGATATGCGATGGTGGCAAGAGAGTGGCGAAGTAAATCGCGCCTGGGGTCGCTGGCCGATGAGTTGGTCATAGTTGTTCCTTTCGGCGCAAGAGACCGAGCGTTCGTAAAGCACCACGCAGCCGTTGCGCAGAGGATTTGGCGAATTGCATATCCACGAAGCCTTCCATCTGGCGCGTGAAAGCTTCTCCGTAACCATACCACCAGAGTTTTTTCATTTTTGGCAAGCGATCAGTGTCGAGATATTTGATGCGAACCATTTCTTCGAGGCCGTATTTCCCGTGAGTGCGACCGATGCCGCTGGCTTTCACACCGCCGTGCGGAGCTTCGCTGATGCCAAAGCAGGAAATCACGTCGTTGACCATGACGGTTCCCGCATGGATGCGGCGTGCCATGGCTTCGCCGCGGGATTGATTTTTTGTCCATACGGTGGCGGCTAGTCCGTAGTTGGAATCATTGGCGAAGCGTATCGCCTCGTCGTCGGAATCGAAGGGCATGATAGGAAGTACCGGGCCGAAAGTTTCTTCGCGCATGACGGTCATGGAGTGGTTGACATCGGCAAGAACAGTTGGTGCGTAGAAATTTGGGCCGAGATGCGTGAGGCGTTCGCCACCGGCCAGCACATGGGCGCCCCGTGCGCGTGCGTCTTCGACTTGCGCTTCGACGATGCGAAGCTGACGCTCATGAATCATGGGACCAATGTCGGTTTGTGGATCGAGGCCGCTGCCAACGCGCAATTGTTGGGTCTTGGCAACGCAAGCTTCGACGAACCGCATATAAATACTGCGGTGGACATAACAGCGCTCGACAGAGAGACAGGCTTGCCCTGCATTCACGAAAGCTCCCCAGACGGCTCCACTGGACGCGACGTCTATGTCGGCGTCATCGAGAACAAGCATGGGATCTTTGCCGCCGAGTTCGAGAACCACGGGCAGCAGACGGGCAGCAGCTGTTTGTGCAATTCGTTTTCCGGTGGCGACGCTACCCGTAAATATCAACTTATCAATATTGGAATTGACCAAAGCGGCGCCGGTTGGGGCGTCCCCTATGACAACTTGAAATACATCTTTCGGCACTCCAGCCTGGTGAAATAGAGAAGCAAGTTCCAATGCGATGAGCGGAGTCAACTCCGAGGGCTTCAAGATGACTGCATTGCCCGCTATCAGCGCGGCGAGAGTCTCTGTCGCGGGAATGGAAAAGGGGTAATTCCATGGAGAGATGATGCCGATGACGCCATAAGGCTCGCGGAGAATGCGTCCGGTTTTGGTCTTCATCGCGAGACTGCGGTGCAGCAAAGCCTCATCATGAAGAAACGAACGGGCATTTTCGATGCAAAAGCGCGCGGAGTCCAAGACCACGTTTACTTCTGTCAGCAGGGCTTCAACCACAGGCTTGCCAGCTTCCAAGGTGATGGCGCGAGCAATATCAGTTTTTTTAGCGTGAAGCAGATCTTGGAAATTGCGCAGAACCTCGATGCGTTTTGAGATTCGTAGAGCGTTCCATGCTGGTTGGGCTTGGCGCGCGCGAAGAACAGCTTGAGCGACTTCGGCATCCGGCTGGCACTCGATTTCGCGCAACAGTTCGCCGGTGGCAGGATTAAAAGATTGGATGGTCCGTCGCTCGATTTGTACTTCAGTGGCCACGGCAAGAGTTTACGCGGGCGAGGGCGCCCGCGCCACACGAACGTTCAGTATTCAACATTTACCAGATACAAACCGTTGGCGGGTGCGGTGGCTCCGGCGGTGGAGCGGTTTTTCGCCTGAAGGATGCGCGGGATGTCTTCCGGCTGAAGTGTGCCCTTCCCTACGAGCATGAATGTTCCGACAAGATTGCGGACCATATGATGAAGAAAACCGCTGCCACGGACTTCATAGATAAACTCGTCTTCGTCGCGCCGCCAGGCTGAAGCAAATATCGTCCGGATATTCGATGCAGGGGTCTCTTCCCTTCCGCGCTCCGGATCCACAGCAGCAAAGGAAGTGAAATCGTGCTCGCCGACGACCAACAACGCGGCGGCCTGCATCGCTTCTTCGTTCAGCGGATAGGGATGGTGCCAAACATATCGGGCCAAAAATGGCGGGCAGATATCATTGCGATAGATGCGATAGCGATAGGTTTTACCCCGAGCCGATTTCCGGGCATGAAAGGCCGAATCCACCTCCTGTAATCCGAAGACACGAATCGCCGGCGGTAATACATCGTTTAACGCGGTCTTCAGGTTCTCGGCAGGAATTGGCGATTCCAGAGAAAAGCTGGCGACCTGGGCCAAAGCGTGAACACCCGCATCGGTGCGGCCTGAGCCTTGCGGCAAGACCTTTTCGCCAGTGATACGTCCAATAGCCAAGGCGAGTGTGCCCTGGATGGTAGGGGCATCCGGCTGAACTTGCCAGCCGGCAAAATCGGCGCCATCGTAGGCAAGAATGAGTTTAAAGTTACGCATGCAATGACTTGGAATCTTCTCAGCCAGGAATATCATCCAAAGCCAAATAAAGGCTTTACAAAGATTTACCCAAATGGCGGTTTGCAGTTAAGAAGACCAAGGTGACCGTCAGCTATACTATTGCATTCCATTAGTTTGCAGCGATAAATAGACTGCGATCGGGCTAAAAATCGCCTGCGTAGTCCGAAAAATGAAACTTGATGCCCCGAAGTTCCGTAACAAGCTGTGTGACGGCGACAGACTTCCATCTTCACCAGCATTCATGCAGGGAGAAAAACGAATGTATTTGCCTGGTTTGAGATTTACCACGCGGTTGAGCCTAACCATTGCTCTGGCAGGAATTCTATGCGCGAGCCTTTGGGCACAAGATGCGGCCCAGACGCAGAGCACGCTGCCATCGGCCCCGGCGGCGCAGCCCGCTCACGGCACGGTCATTAAGGATTATTCCAAGGGAGTTTCGCACTTCCCCAATCCGATTGCGCCTTATATTCCGCGGCATCTGGATCCGCCCAATTTAACCAACACGCCGCGCATGGACCAGCTCATGCAAAACGGCAAGCTGATGTTGTCCATGGATGATGCCGTAGCGCTTGCCTTGGAAAACAATCTCGATATTGCCATTGCGCGTTACAACCTCAACATTGCAGACACGGACATTCTCCGTACCAAAGCGGGAGCCAGCATCCTCGGCGTGAATAACGGAGTAGTGCAAAATACTCCCGGAGGCGAGACGGGCGGATTGAGTGGAAATGTGGGATCCGGCGCCGGTGGAACCAGTGTGGGCGTGGCTGGCGCGGGCAGCGGAACTAACGGCTTGGTGAGTTCTACGCAGGGCATTGGCTCGACGATTACCAGTTACGATCCGATTCTGACGGGAACGTTGCAGATGGACCGTAATAACACACTTTCCACGAGTGCGTTCAATGGGGTGCCGGTCATTAATACGAATACGGGCACGGCGAACTTCGCCTATACCCAGGGCTTCGTCACCGGCACCGCTCTAAATGTCGGGTTCAATAACACGCACCAGACTTCAAACGTACCATTTAATACGTTTAGCCCATTGCTCAACTCAAACTTCCGAGCTCAAGTAACACAGAATCTATTGCAGGGCTGGGGATTTCTTCCCAACAAACGATTTATCACTTTTGCCAAGAACAATCGTGAAATCACGGATGTCGCGTTCCGTTTGCAAGTCATAACGACAATTGATCAAATCGAGAATATTTATTGGAACCTGGTGTACGCGTACCAGAACGTAAAAGTGCAACAAGATGCATTGGAGTTTGCGCAAAAGACACTTTCCGACACTAAAAAGCAGGTTGATATTGGAACGTTGGCGCCCATCCAAATCGTAGGCGCGCAAAGCACAGTTGCCACCGACCAGCAAGCTTTGACCGTGGCGCAAACCAATCTTGAATTACAGCAGTTGCTGATGAAAAATGCACTCAGCCGAACCCTGGTTGATCCCCGATTGGCCGATGCAGAAGTTATTCCTACGTCGACCATGCAGCTCCCCGCGCAAGAAGCAGTTATACCAACGCAAGATTTGGTCAATGACGCACTTAGTCATCGCGCGGAGCTGGCAGAGTCGCGAATCGATCTATCAAACCGCGAAATTAACAACAAAGCCGTTCGCAATGCGCAGTTGCCCACTCTCGATTTGTTTGCTTATTACGGAGGATCGGGCATTGGCGGAAATCTGAATCCGAACGTGCAATCTTTCGGAGGATCCCAGACCGTATTTCCTCCACCATTCCACTGCACTACCGATTCCAGCGGCAATCCCAATTGCAATTCGGTCGGATACGGAAACGCTCTTAGCCAACTTGTGGATTCAACTGCTACAGATAAAGGAGTTGGGTTGACGCTGAACATCCCTCTTCGCAATCGAGTAGCTCAGGCGAACCAGGTTCGCGCGGAACTCGAATACCGGCAGGCACAGATGCGGTTGCAGCAATTGGAGAATCAAATCCGCATTGAAGTTCGTAATGCGCAGTTCTCCGTGCAGCAAAATCGTGCCAGCGTGGACTCAGCGCAAGCGGCCGCGGAATTTGCCAAGCAAACGCTTGATGCCGAGCAAAAAAAGCTCGCCCTGGGTGCATCTACATCGACCGCGGTTCTGCAGGATCAGTCTGCTTATACCAGCTCAGAATCGAACCTGGTGTCTGCGATGGCGGCCTACGAAAAATCAAAAGTCGAACTCGACCGCGCGACCGGCTTATTGCTGGATCATGCGGGCATCGTGCTCGATGACGCCGTCCGAGGGCAGGTGAATCATTTGCCGACGGTGCCTTATGTCCAGCCGAGCCAGGATGTGCGTTCGGTCATGCCTGCGCCAGCTTCTCAACAACAGTAAATTCCCCGGATGGCCCGGAAACGGGCCATCCTCAATTCTTAATCAGCCGCTTCCCAGTTCAACACCAAGACTGACAAATCTTTACACACCTACGCTTTACAATAACTGCGAGAGCACCTTATCTATAGTTTCAGGGGACTTCGCGGACGGCCTCGGTTTGTACTGTCAGAAAATGCGCCTAATTAGATTCCAAGTTTTTCGGTTCGCGTTCTTTGGCTTAGCTTTGTTCTTATTTCTGCACGTACAAGGCGACGCACAAGATATTTCTGAAGCAACTAAATCTCGAAACCAATCGACGCAAGTTACGGATTACTCCCAACCGCAAAGGCATTTCCCTAATCCGATAGCTCCATATAAAGCCCAGAGCGTGCCGCCGCCAAACTTGTCGAACTCGACGCGCATTGCGGAGCTAATTCACGATGGAAAGTTAATGTTGTCACTAGACGATGCGATTGCGCTGACGCTCGAAAATAATCTGGACATCAGCATCGCACGTTACAACTTGAACATTGCAGATACCGACGTTCTTCGGACTAAGGCCGGAGCTACGGCCCTCGGCGTCAATGCCGGCGTCGTGCAGAACACTCCGGGGGGAGGCGTAGGCGGGCTCAGTGGAGTCATTGGGTCGGGAACCGGCGGAACGAGCGTTGGAACAGCAGGCGTGGGATCGGGCACAAACGGTTTGGTCAGTTCAACGCTCGGTACAGGTTCAACCATAACGAGTTTCGATCCGATCTTGAGCGGGACGCTGCAAATGGACCGGAACCACACGTTCGCCTCTAATTTCCAGTCCGGCATACCTGTCATCAATACGAATACCGGAATGGCGGATTTCAACTACCAACAGGGTTTTCATTGGGGAACTGTCGGGACAGTTTCGTTTAACAACAATCATGTCACCAGCAACAACTCCACGCCATTGTTAAGCCCGGAGATCAGTTCAAATTTTCAACTAAAGATTATGCAACCGCTGCTGCAAGGTTTTGGATCTCTCGCAAATACCCGCTATATGATAATTGCGCAGCACAATCGTGAAATCACAAATGCTGCCTTCCGGCTGCAAATCATCACAACCGTAGATCAGATTGAAAATCTCTATTGGAACCTGGTTTATGCAGTTGAGAACGTGAAGGTGCAGCAAGATTCGCTAGACTATGCACAAACAATTTTAAAGGACACAAAAACGCAGGTGAAATATGGCGTAGACCAGCCGATTCAAGTCGCCAATGCCGAATCGGCCGTCGCAACAAATCAACAAGCCGTCATATTGGCAAAAACAAACCTGCAACTACAAGAGCTATTGATGAAGAATGCGATTAGCCGTGTTTACTCGGATCCCATACTGCGCGACGCCCCGGTGGTGCCAACTTCCACAATCCAAATGCCCACAGAAGAGCGCGAAACTGCGGCAGAGGATTTAGTCAACGACGCGTTGCGCCATCGCGCGGAACTAGCAGAATCTCAGATCGATTTAAGCACACGGCAACTCAGCGGACAGGCGGTTGCCAATGCAGTTTTGCCAGTCGTTGACGTCGGGGGTTACTACGGCGGCTCGGGGCTTGGAGGAAACATCAACCCTGGAATTCCGGTTTGTACGGGCACCCAAGTCAAGCGCTGCTTCAATCCAAAAACTGCTCCGCCCCCTTTTCAGAATGGTGGGCCAGTTAGCTATGGCGGCACGTTGAGTCAACTCGTGGATTCCACAGCGGCCGACAAAGGTCTTATCGCCACCTTCGATGCAACTTTACGCAACCGCCAAGCACAGGCAAATCAGATACGTTCGCAACTTGAATTGCGACAGGCGCAGGTGCGATTGCAACAGCTGGAAAACCAGATTCGTATTGAAGTGAGAAACGCCCTTTTTGACGTGCAGCAAAACCGTGCGAGCGTAAAAGCAGCTCAACAGGCCGTTGACCTCGCCAAACAAACCTTATATGCAGAGAAAAGAAAATTAGATGTTGGCGTTTCGAACCCTGACAATGTGCTGCAACAACATACCTCTCTGGTGGCGGCCCAATCGAATTTATTATCGGCTTTAACCGCTTACGAAGAGTCGCAGGTGGAACTTAGTCGCGCCACGGGATTGCTTCTGGAAAATAATGGCATTTCAATTCCGGATGCGCGAGCAGGCGTGGTCAATAGTTTCCCCCAAGTACGCGGTATTGCCGAACAAAATGCTCCAAACAATCAGTAAATTCTACTCGGCGGGAACGCTGGCGCGGCGGGGCAAAGAAAGATTCATGCGCTCGGATTCGATTTGAAGCCATTTGCGGATATTGGGTAAAGCGGCGCGAGTGGCAATCTCTCCTGCGCGAATAAGATCGGAAGCGTGTTCGAAATCATCGTATTTGTGACCTGTAACGTCAGGTTCAATGACTAAATCTGCTGCCTGCTTCCAGTAACCGCTATTCATTTCCTGTGCGATGGCGAAGCATTGGCCGATCACATCAAAAAGATGCCGAGGGCCGGAGTCGGCCTGCGTCCACGTGCCCTTAAGTTGAACAGCGAGTACATGTTTAGAGCCCATCTGTCGCAAAGGACGCGTGGGAACCGCATGCGCAAGCATGCCGTCAATCAGCATGCGTCCACGGATGGTCACGGGCAAAAACATGCCGGGATAGGCGCAGCTGGCGCGCACTGGATCCACCAGCGGGCCAGAATGAAAAACTACGCCTTCCCCGGTCGAAAAATCGGTGGCCGTAACGGCCAGCGGAATCCGCAACTCCTCGAATGTCTTTACTTTCAAAATTCGATTGAGAAACCCGATCATGCGGGCATTGGTCGCGAAGCCTAAACGCGAAAGAGTCCACTTGGCGAAATGCTTGAAGCGCACCTGCGCGGCAATTTGCTCGAGCTCTTCGATGGAGTTGCCACTGCAATAGGCAGCACCGATGAGGGCGCCAACGCTGGTTCCAGCGACAAATTGAATGGGGACATTCTCTTCTTCGAGAACTTTGAGGACGCCAATGTGAGCGATGCCACGAGCGAACCCTCCGCCAAGGGCAAGTCCTATGCCTGGAGCAAAGGTTGTCGGCGGTGCAGTATGGCCGGATAGTTCCCGGCTGAAGGCCTGCACGGAGCGAATAATTTTGTTCAGACGCTTCATAACAACCGCCGCCGGCCACGAATTGCCAGCAAACTCCAAACCAGCTGGTTTTCAGGCCGCAAACGAGCGACCATTCCCACTATTAGATTCTTTCATTTAGGGAATGGGTGTACCAGATTACTCCCGGCCTATACCCCGATAGTGCTATAAGTGACTAAGTCCTCTATTCCTGATAACTTGAGCGCATGGTACGGGAAATTTCTGCGGGCGGAGTGGTGGTTCGGCGATCCGGGGAAAGCTGGGAAATGGCTGCCATTGAGCCGCAAAGGGAGCCACAGGCAAGCGGAGCGGACGGAAAAAAGCAAAAAAAGTCACAAAAAGTGTTACTCGCCTTACCCAAGGGATTGATTGATCCGGGCGAAAGCCCCCAGCAGGCGGCAGTGCGCGAAGTATTTGAAGAAACGGGATTACGGGCGAAAATTGTTACGAAATTAGGAGACACGAAGTATGTCTATGTTCGCACTTGGGGTGACCAGGAGCGCGTCTTTAAAATTGTGAGCTTTTATTTATTGCAATATGAATCGGGGCAGATTGATGAAATCGACGAGAAGATGCGGATTGAAGTAAAACGTGCATCGTGGATTCCGCTTGAGGGCGCGGCAAAACAACTTGCTTACCAAGGAGAGAAAGTAATGGCGCGTAAGGCGCAAGAGTTTTTGCGGAAAAATTCAAATGAGTTTGATCAAGCTACAAGGGGTGACGCATAGATGTCGCGTAGCGGGCACGTAGAGAAACATTTCACGTCGGGTAATTTTGTCAGAGACGTCGTCATCGGCATGTCAGACGGGTTAACCGTGCCTTTCGCGCTGGCGGCCGGACTTTCTGGCGCGGTGCAGAATACGCGATTAATTGTCGTTGGTGGATTAGCGGAAATTG
>Ga0070734_10002081_pt1 | contig 25954 bp, 29 predicted proteins | sample Coa_R1_8_FD_66444 | JGI IMG/M metagenome (GOLD analysis project Ga0070734, IMG submission 66444) | Surface soil microbial communities from Centralia Pennsylvania, which are recovering from an underground coalmine fire - Coalmine... | ecosystem: Environmental > Terrestrial > Soil > Unclassified ...
GATTACCCACGTGTTACTCACCCGTACGCCACTGTACTCATGGATTGCTCCACTTTCTCGTTCGACTTGCATGTGTTAGGCGCGCCGCCAGCGTTGATTCTGAGCCGGGATCAAACTCTCGTTTGAAACGATAGAGTTTAAAAATCGCCCCAGCTTTACTCAGAAATACTGACGAGTTCTTCTTTACTGCATCCAACCAGATTGTCAAAGATCTGTGCAGCCGAAATCCGCCTCTTGCGATGACGAAATCCGACCGCAGGCCTCGAAACTTGCTACCGCACCCAACCGTTCGCCAGAAGGGCCCGCGGCAAAAATCTTGAGTTATTTAAAAAGAACCAAACAGGAAGGCCGTATTCCGCTCCCCGCAGTGGCCCGCAGAGAGTTTTGTTACCATTCCTTACAGAGGATCTCTACCTTTATACCACTGCAGCAGCGCCTTTGCAAGCGCACGCCGCAACCTCGTTAAGCGACCCTCAATTCGGCGACTTTCCCAGAATACCAGAGGGACGGAGGCGCTGCAAGCATTATTACGAAAAAATACAGGGAACTTTGTTGAAACTGAAACAGTCGCTCGCCCGACGCGCCCGCGACCCCGCTAAGCTGCTAAAACCAAATGAGTTTCAATCCCGTCCGAGCTCATAATCCAGGGCACGCTCTTCGCACGGAACGCAAACCGCAGTGGTGGTATTCCCCACCCTTCGGATTTCGTGCGACGTATACTCCCTGCAGATCTTGCAGTAATGAAGAGTTGTCGGTAGCACAGTTTCCAGTGGCACGTGCCTATTGAATGCAGGCGGCACGCCAGACGCGTCCGCGGAACAGTCGCTCCGGTTCCCGATCGCACCGATCGGGCTCGGCGGCATCGAATTTGCACCATTCAAGGCGTGCGTTTCATGGCGCTAGCTGCGGCAGCATTCCTGGCCTTCGGGGTCAGCCAAGCAGCCACATCATCTCGCCGCAACCATCCGTATCGGGAGCACTGGAAAAAGGCGACTTTTGGAAAAGGGGCCGCTGCGCGAGTGGTAGCCGGCGCGGGAATCGCGCAGGCTACTAACCGGCCAAAGTCCTGGGGCGGCGGAATCGGTGGATTCGGCAAGCGGTTGGGGGCTGGTTTCGCTACCCATACCGTTAAAACCACGGTAGAGCACGTGGTGGCTGCCCCTTTACATGAGGACCTGCAGTACCACCGCTCCACGGCCCATGGCACAGGCGCGCGGCTAAAACACGCGCTGGTGAGTACGGTAGTAACCCGGAACACTCGCAGCGGCAAGCGGACGCCGGCTGTAGGGCGGATTTCGGGGCATGCCGCCGCGGGAGCTTTCTCGCAAGCCGCGCTTCACGCGGGAGCGGGCGCATCCACGGCGGGTCTCGGCTTAGCGGCCGACGCGGGCGCCAACGTGGCACGGGAGTTCTGGCCCCGGCATAAACCGAAGCGCGTCGCACGGCGCCGCAGTTAAAGCTTTCGGCCGATCACGGCGTAATCGAGGCCACCGAAGAAAGCTTCCCGGAAATCGGCCGGCAGCGACGCCAATGACGGCATCGATTCGACAGCAGGCGACAGCCTTCTCACTTCGATACAACCAATCCCGAATTCCTCCAGGTAAAAAATCAGCAGCGGATGGGGAACAGGCCGGGTATGGGTCGGGTCCAGGTAAAAATGAGTGGCGAAAATTGCCAGGCACTCGGGATTGGGCGTCTCGATGGCGATGACACCACCCGGCTGCAAGCGGCTGACGGCGAGGCGGAGCATCTCAGGCAACCGCTCGGGCGCCAGATGCTCCACCACCTGCGAGCAGAAGATGCCGTCGAAGCAGGATTCAGGCTGTTGGGCCAAGTAGGGGAAGAGATCGGCAATTTCCGCATCGACTCCCATGTGGCGGCAGACCGCGACGGATTCGGCGCCTAGATCGATGCCGCGTGCGGGAACCTCGGCGGCGCGCATCATCTCCAGGAATTCGCCGCGGCCGCAGCCGATATCCAGCACATTCCGGCGACCGGTGAAGTACGGGAGATAAACCTGAAGACCGGCTTTGACGTGCTCCTCCGAGCCCCGGAAGCGTTCGGCGAAGCGGGTATAGTCGAACCCGGGACCGCTCCCTAGCGGTCGCGGCTCAGTATGTAGTTCTGAGCCGGGGCCGCTAGGGAGCGGTTGTTCCAATTCCGCGCGTTGCCGGATAAGCCGCAACTCCGAATGAATCAGCCGCTCATATTCCAAGCGCATCCGCTCCAGGTTCGCCCAGATTTCATGAGTGCCCTTGGCCAGCACCGCTTCGAAATCGGCGTGTTGCCCGCGGACGGTTTCGCGATAGCTGTTATCCATGAGGGTGACGCGGTGCTGGAAGCCCGCCTGCAATTCCGCCACGCTGCGGAGAAACTGCATTTCGTTCTGCTGCAGCTTCTGCTCCCAGCCAACCCGCCACTCGGCCCAATGCGAGCGAATATCCTTCAATTCTTCCAACTCGTCGGCCCTCTGCTGCGCCGCGGCGATGCGCCCGGCCAGTTCCTGGATGGCGCGGTTATCGTCGTTGAGCGCCTCCAGCGCGGCATCGAGGCAGTCAATGACCTTGCGGTTGAAGACCACCTGCTCCCGCACGTGCCAATCGAGCACACGAGCCACCAGGCGCTTCCAGGCCTGCACCACCGCATTCAGCGGGCCGCCGCGCCGCGGGTTCACTGTGCCAATGGAGGCTACTTTCGCGAGGGCGGCATCGCGCGCATGCACCAGCGGCATCAGGTCGGGAAGCGGCACATTGCCTGGCGCGGAAGTCTGCGGATAACGGGCGCGCACCCGGTCGCGTACTTCGCGCAGAATGGCGATCAGCTCAGCGCTTTCCACGGGAAACTTTCCGGCGCGGGCGGCTCCAGGTGGCCGTGACCAGAGTGCCTAGGCCCCCGCGCGGGGTAAACTCGCCCACCACTGAAGCGGTCACCGGATTAGCGGCCTTGACGACGTCGCGCAGCACGCGGTTCACCACGTTCTCCTGGAAAATGCCGAGCTCGCGATACGCCAGGAGGTACATCTTGTAAGACTTGAGCTCCAGGCAGAGCTCATCGGGCACGTAGCGCAGCACGATTTTGCCGAAATCCGGAAGCCCCGTTTTCGGGCATACGGAAGTGAACTCCGGCATGACGATTTCGATTTCGTAATCGGGATACTGGTTCGGCCAAGTCTCGATCTCCGGCAGGCTGGCGCGGACACCCGCGGCGGCGTGTTCGTCGGTATAACCACGCTTCATGCCATTGCCTTTGCGAGCAGGTCGAGAAAGAGGCCGACATCCGCCACTACGCCGACGGCTTGGCCGGTGCCGCGGTCGCTCACCTTGGTGGCTACCGCCGGGTTGATGTCCACGCACACGATCTTGACCCAGCTCGGCAGCATGTTGCCAGTGGCGATCGAGTGCAGCATCGAGCCGAGGCATAGCACCAGGCCAGCGCCCTTGAGTTGCTCGGCGTAGGCATCCTGGGCGTAGTTCATGTCGGTAATGGTGTCGGGCAGAGGACCATCGTCCCGCAGGCTGCCGGCCAGCACGAAAGGAATACCGGCCTGCACGCATTCATAGAGGATGCCAGAACGTAGGCAGCCGCCTTCGACAGCCGCCCGCACCGAGCCGGCGTGGTACATGGCATTGATGGCCCGCATGTGGTTGCGATGCCCATGCTCTTCCTGGCGGCCATCGGAGAGGCGCACGCCGAGCGAAGTGCCGAACAGGGCCGCCTCCACGTCGTGCACGCCGAGCGCATTGCCGGCCAGCAGGGCCTGAACGCAGCCATTCCGGATGAGCGTGGCCAATCCGGGCGCGCCACCCGTATGGACCACGACTGGCCCAGCCACCACGACGACTTTTTGCTTTTCCTCGATGGCGTGGCGCACCAAGGCGGCTGTCTGCCGGACTGCGGTTTCCACCTGCCGCTCCGACGAGATGCCGTTCGACATGAACGCGAAAGCGAGCCGGTCGCGTTCTTTGGACTCGGGGATTACACGAATGCCGCGCAAGCCAACCACGATGCGGTCGCCCTGCCGCAGATCGCGCAGCCGCCGGCAGACGGCGCGGCCCTGGCGCACCACGACCATAGCATCCATGCGTTGATTTTCGACTTCGATCCACTGCTTGCCGTGGCGCACGTAGGTGCGGTGGTTGGTGGTGGAGTAGAAATCCTCCGGAGCGCAGCGGTCGCGTTCCACCTCGCGCAAGTCGGCATCGCCGGCTTCAACCGGCGCGCAACCGAGGCCCAACAGTTCTTCCAGCAGGTGGCGCAAAGAGCTCTCATCGGGTGCTTCTACCTTCAATCGGAGATACGAAGGCTCGCTATTGGTGCGGCCGATTCGGAACTGCTCGACCTCGAATCGGGCGTTATGTTCCACCACCTTATCGAAGATGTTCTCCATCACGTGGGAGTCGATGAGGTGGCCTTCGGCCTCCACCAGTTCTTGAAACGGCATAGGTTGAAGAAACCATTGTAGCGGGGAAGCAATTAGCGATCAGCGTTCAGCAATCAGCTAAGCCGTAACGCGGCTGCCGCCGCGTGTCCCGCGCTATTTCACCGGCCGCACAACTTGCCCGGCAAATACAATCACTCCGCTCCGCCTGTCGCGTACGAGGAAGATGAATGGGTGATCCGCGCGAAAAACCACCGGCGGCTGCTGTGGAACAACGGCGGAAATAAGGGCTACCCCAACGCCTGTAGCGGCAGCGGCTTCGGTGCCTTCCTCCGCCACATCCACGAACGCTTTATGCCTGACCTGCGAGAGAGCCAGGTCGCGCCGGTCGTCGATGCCCGAAAAATCCGCCGAGGAGTTAAAGGCGCTCGCCATGCCCAGGCTCTCCAGCGCGCCGCGCAGAGAAAACTCCGATTCGGTGCGGAATTTGGGGACCGAGACCTCCACCTGGCGAGTGTGCAGGTCGCGGAACCAGGCGGCCAGGTTGCCGGGGTTCAGAGAGCTTTCCATTTGGCCGAATTGGCCGGGTGATTTAGGTAGCAGAATATCGAGGGCCAGGGCATCATCGGCATATTTCATTTCCAGGATTTGGATCGAGGGAGTCTCCCGGTAGCCAAATCGGCCGGATTGGTTCATAAATCGCGCGTCCACTGTGCCGCCGCCGTTCAGACGGAAAGGAGCGGTTTCGGTGTTTTGCGGCCGAAAGGCCAACTGCCACTTGCCGTTGAAATAAATGGCGCTGGAAAGCACCAGGCGCGTGCTGTGGTCGAAGGCGCCCGGCCCGAACAGCTCGACGATTTTGCCCTTCGTGCGATCGGCCGTCCATTGGTTAATCTCGCGGCGCGCGCTTTCGGGGTTCTTGGAAAAATCGAGGGGAAGGAGCGGCGCGCGGTAGAAGTTCTGCATGGTCTGGCGGAAATCGGCTTGGATGGGGAAGCCGCGATCCACCCAGAGCGCGCCGGCATTCAAGAGCTCCGTACCGCGGGTATTCGCGGACGCGGCGAGGCGGTCAACCCCTGCGGAAAGCGCAGACGCGTATTGCGAGTTGGGGTAAGGCTGGTGCAACACAGCCGCGATTTCGCGGCCCGTATCGCCCCGCGCCCCCGCCAATGCGATGGAGAGCGCGGTGAAGATACTCAGCGGCGAAAAGACCAAATTCTCCTCGCCGCGCGCCATTCTAGCGTATAAGTCGCCCGCGAATTGGTTCATGCCGTCCGTCATCCGGTCTTCTGTGGGTTGCGGGCCGGCCGCAGGCACGAGCGGAACGAGGGCGAGGAAAACCAGCAGTGTTCTTGTGACCATGACCTCGAAACTCCTCCGTTGAGGAAATGCCGCGTCCGAGCCCTCCCTTTCACGCATTCGCGAGGCCTGTCAGTCCGCAATTATCGCCCGCGGTTCCGCGCGATCACGGTCAGGCCGGAAAGTGCGCCTCGCCAAACGATGTTGGAATCCTTCGCTCTTAAAATCTCTCCTCCCCCTCGGGAGGGCACAACCACGTAAACGGAGGGAGCCTGCTGCTTTATATCTTCCAAGGCCAGGAAATCGAGACCCGGCACCTGGTACAAAACCTTGTAAAACCGCAGAGGAGCAGTAACGAACCAATCGCTTGCGACCACATTTACGCCGGCCCGCCGCGAGGCGTCTATGATCGCCGGAAAAGCTTCCTTCACTTCGGCTCCGTCCTTCCACATTCTGAAATACGAGTCGCGAACCTCGCCGATAAAATAGATCGCGCTGAATGCGGCGAGCGCGATACCGAAGTTCCGCACACCCAGAGAAATGCCGCGGACAGGCGACAAGCCGCCGAACGGCAACGCCGCAACTGCGGAGCCAAACGAGAGCGTTCCTAGGGGCACCACCCATATCGAGGTCCTCACCAGCGGCAGCGGGATTCCGAGCAATTTGAACTGGATCCAGCAGGCAGCGACACTGAGTATCAGAATCGTCATTGCGGACCCCGCCAGAACAAGCCTCGATTTGGCTCTGGAATCTGTTAACTGCCGCCGGTTGGCGATGATGAGAAGCAGATACGCGATCGCAAATATCGCGAGCGCTTGAAATAACCGGCGTTCCAGTGACTCAAGTATCTTGGCCAGCAGGGGATTCACCAGATAAGGGTTGAGCTCGAGAAACGAAGCTTCGCGTATCTCCACCCACGATTGCTTCAAGGATTGGCTCCCCCAAAAGAGTTGGCTTCGCGGGAATTCAGTCAGCGCAGAACCGGCAAATATTAAGACGGTAAGCACCGCCGGAATGAGATGCGCGGCCAGCGTGCGGGCGGCGACCTTTAGGCTGGTACGTCTAGAGGCGAGAACGGTGGAAATCATCAGGAGAAAGCCGCACGCATAGGCAAACCCGAAGCTTCCGCAAATCGCAAGCCCGGCCAGAGTGGACATCCAGATCGCATCACGCAGTAGATTGCGCTGGCTGGCCCCCTCGTCACGTAGAACGCGCCGGGAAAACAGGAAAACAGCCAGGGCCAGAAAGCCCAGCGCCAGTCCATAGCCGCGAGCCGCTACCAGGTAGTCCATAATGAACGGGTTGTACACGAAGCTCATGAACAACGCCCAGCGCAGGAATCCGCCGCGCGCCACCAGTTTGCAAAGGTAATAGCTCGCGGCAATATAGAAAACACCGCCCATGAGCGCTGGCGCCCTCAACGTCATCGGACTCAACCCAAAGAGCCACACGAAGAGGCGGATGAGCAGTGAGTTCAACACGTGGTTGTTGGAATGTGGAACCCAGTGCGAAGGCGTACCCGGCGCGATCCAATGAAGGTAGGTGTCGGCTTCATCAAGCGTGATGGATTGGACCCAGGCTCGATGACAGATCCAGACCAGGGCGCAGAAGGCCGCGAGAGCCGTCGGGAGGTCGGGTCTGACAGGCTCAAGCACGCGCGTCGCCAGCGATGGCGGACGGTCCGGCAGCATATTCTCCGGCATTGTACTTCCTTGCGGGCACGAACGAACGGTTCGATGCCGACTCAAAGACCCCGAACGTCGCTAGCAAACTACAGTTGTCCGCCTTCCGGAGATCCCTTACTAACTTTAGTGACGAAATAGGACTACCCCGTACCCCTAGGACTGTTTCCGGCGCGCGAGGCACGGCAGAATGCTAACAGGTCCACGCAAATGACCTTCATGATTGCTCTCGCAACGCTCTCAACCGCCCTGGTAGGCGGGGTGCTTCTGGTCTGCTGCCGCCGGTTCCCAGGCCGCCCCGAAATATCGAGGTTGGGGGAATGGCTACGGGAGATTTCGACCGACCGGTACCGCCCTATGCTGCGGTTGCTGGACAACCGTGATTTGGAATTCCTGCGGACCCAACCAGGTTTCACCCCGGAACTCGGCAGGCGGTTCCGACGCCAGCGATGCCAGATTTTTGAAGGCTATCTAGAGGAGTTGCAACAGGATTTCCGGCAAGTCTGCTGGGCCGTCAAGTTTCTCATGCTGTATGCGAATGCCGATCGGCCCGACCTCGCAGGGCAACTGTTACGGACACAGGCGGCGTTTGCCGGAGCGGTATTGCTGGTCCGGCTCCGTTTGACGCTCTATAACGTGGGTGTTGGGACCGTGGATATCGCCGGGCTGCTGCGGCGCTTCGAGTCGATGCGCTTCGAACTAGGGCAACTTACTCCGGCTGCAATGCCCAGCGCGGCATAGGTTTGACCGCTGCCTAGCGGTTGTTCGCGATCAACTTTTTGAAGCATTGTACTTGGCAAGGTAGCTTTCCGAGGCCAAAGCCTCCAACTGCCGGTTGTTTTCGCGGAGATGCGCTGACCAGGCGCGCTCGCGTAGCTTTTCCAGTACTTGCAGGCGTTGCTTTTCCGCCAGCAATCTCTCGCGTTGTGCAGCCACCGCTGCCTGGCGTTCGGCTTGATTGCGCACGAGTTTTTCCCGCTCGATAACGGCGGTCTTTCGAAATGCCCCGAGCGCCCACAGGCCGGAGGGCGTAATTTCCGAGGATTGGACGAAGCCCTGTTCGATCGCTGCGGTCCCGGCCGTCAGCCGTGCTATGTGCGCTTCGACGGCCGCCAACTCCGAGAGTCGCTGGCCCAGCTTTTCTTCCTCCAACCGGCAGACACGCTCCTGCCAATCCAAAACTCGCTGCAGGCGGAACCGAAAAGTCGGCATGGCCGGTTAGAGTTTGCCGGCGATGGCCCGAAGTTGGTCGCAGGTTTCGGGGAAGGAGGAGCTTTCGCCAACTCCCTGCCGAAGGAAGGCGTTCAACTCGGGCTGCACGCGCAGTGCCGTATCCAGTTTCGCGTTCTTCCCCGGCACATATACACCCAGGTCGATCAAATCTTTAGAATCCTCCAGGGTCGCGAGAGTCTCGCGAATCTTGATCGCTGCCGATGCCATTTCTGGTGTCGCCAGTTTGGAGGCCAAGCGGCTCACTGAGTGAGGAATGTCGATTGCGGGGTAATGTCCGGACGCGGCCAAGCGGCGGGAAAGGATGATGTGGCCATCCAGAATGGCCCGTGCCGCATCGCAGATGGGCTCGTTAAAATCGTCGCCTTCCACCAGCACGGTGAAAAATCCGGTAATGGAGCCTTTCTGAAAATTCCCGGCGCGCTCCAGAATTTTGGGCAGCAAGTGAAACACGGAGGGCGTGTATCCCTTCTGGCTGGGCGGTTCCCCGGCAGCCAAGCCAATTTCGCGTTGGGCCATCGCAAGCCGCGTCACCGAATCCATGATGAGCAGCACGCTCGCGCCCTGATCCCGGAAATATTCGGCGATGGCCAGCGAAACGAAGCAGGCGCGCACGCGCAAAGGCGCTGGCTGGTCGGATGTGGCGCAGACGACGACCGAACGGCTCGCCCCTTCGGCGCCCATGTCGTGTTCCAGAAAAGCGCGTACTTCGCGGTTGCGCTCGCCAATGAGCGCAATTACCGTAACATCGGCCGAATTGTGCCGCGCCATCGAGCCAAGCAATGTGCTCTTGCCTACGCCACTGCCGCCGAAAATGCCCATGCGCTGGCCCTTGCCGCACATCGTGAGGGAATCGATGGCCCGGATTCCGGTGACGACTGGTTCGGTGATGTGCTCGCGGTCGAGCGGGCTCCCGGCAGGCTGATATAGGCGGTATTCCGCTTGAGCGCGAATTCGGGGCTTGCGATCGATCGGTTGGCCAAAGCCATCGAGCACGCGGCCGATCAGGTCGGATCCGACGGCCACCCGCGCCTCCGAGGTGCGAGCGTAAATACGGTCGTGCAGTTGAATGCCGTCCAATTCTTCCAGGGGCATTGAGAGGACGTGGCCGTTGCGGAAGCCGATTACCTGGGTGCGTACGCGGCGGCCGCCCGAAGCCTGCACCTCGCAAAAATCGCCGATGGCGACTTGCGGGCCGCGCGACGCCACCAGCATCCCAACCAGTTCCACCACCTCGCCGCTCCACGGCAGCAGTTCGGTCTTGCGCACCCGGTGCACATAGGGCTTGAGATTCACCCCCGCCGGTGCACTCATGCGCGCTCCTGAAGCTGATCGGCCAGGCCGCGTTCGATCTCGCGGAGCTGCGTTTCCACGGATGCGTCCAGCGATCCGCGGCTGCTTTCGAAAATGGCGCCGCCGCGCGGTTGCAAGGGATCGCTGACTACCTCAATATTGTCCCCGCGGCCAGTCTGGTCCAGGCAGGCGCGGAGCAATTGCTCCTGCTCGGGATGGACCCGCACGCGATGCACTTTTTGCGAGGCCAGTTTGTCCAAGGCCGCCCGAATCAGCGCAGCCAGCGCGGATGCATCCACCGAGAGCTCGCGGTGAATAATCCTGCGCGCGATTTCAATCGAAAGCTGGACCAAATCCGCTTCGGCGCGCCGGATTGCCTCGGCTCTGCTCGCCGCCACTTCCGCGGCGGCTTGCGCCAATTGTGCGATGAGCTGGCGCAGCTCGGTTTCAACCTGCTGGCGGGCTGCATTCTGTCCTTCGCGCACGCCCGCTTCGTACGCTTGACGAACCTGCTGCTGCAGGCGGGCTTCCGACTCAGAGTTGCCGTCCCGGTTGTCCGGGGCGGTGGGAGTGCCCGGTTGACGCGCGGGGGCAGGAGCCATCCCGGTGTTGCGCCAAACCAGCGGCTGCACGCCGCCATCCGGCTCGGTCAGGATCCGCGCCAACATTCGCTAGACCCGCGCTCCTGTTTTCTGCTCCTGCAGCCATAAGCGGACGACATTGGCGGCCAACGCCGCATCGCGCTTCGCCAATTCGCGGGCGCGCTCGGGAATTTCGGCGGCTTCTTCGAGCGCCAAAGCAGTCGCCGCGCTGTCCAAGGCGGGAGTAGCCGCCGCGGTGTGTGCTGCCGGCGCGGATTCCAATTCACGAGCCGGCTGTTCCACGCGCGGCTCGGGCTTGCGGAGGAACATGCGCGAGACCCCAGCTATAACCAGCAGGAGCACGATCACCGCAACCCCAATCGGGCCGGCGAGATCTTTATATTTGTTCACGAATTGCAACCAGGCAGGACCGGCGGGCGCCGGAGCGGTTTTCGGCTTCGGCGGCGCGATTACTGGCGGTTCCGCATTGACGGTCGATTCGAATGGGAGGCTCTCGATGATAAGTTGATCGCCTCGGTCCATGTTCAAACCGGTCGCCGCGGCAATGAGTCCCTTTAAGCTTTGGATTGTTTCCGGTTTGGGCGGCTCCAGAATTTTATGCCGGGCGTTACCCTGGCCTTCCCAGCGCACTGTCTGATCCAGCAGTACGGCCAGCGACATCCGGCGGATGACTCCTTGAGGAATCTTAGTCTGCCGGACCGTGCGGCTGGTTTGGTAAGTGACGTTTTCGCTGCGGCGCGAAGTCCCGCCGCCGCTGGAGCCCGTGCCATTAGCGTTTCCCCTGGGCAGGTTGGAGGCTGTGCCCGGAATACCGGAAGTGGAGCCCCGCTCCACTAAGTCTTCGCTTTTCTGCGAAGCGGTCATCACTGATTTGGTGGGATCGAACGTTTCTTCCTGCTGTTCGCCGCTGGTGAGATCGCAATCCACCGAGGCTCCCGCGCGAAAGCGGTCGGGGCCCAGGAGCGGCTCCAGTGTGGCATGTATTTTCGAAACCAGGTCGCGTTCGATCTGCTGCCGGAACTCGAGGGCTTCGGCGGTGGTCTGCGAGCCATCGGCTGCATTGGCCCGGCGCGGCCGGCTGAGCAGGTTTCCGTTCATGTCCACGACCGATACGCCTTCCGGCCCCAGCCCTTCCACAGCGCTCGCTACGAGGTTGGTGATAGCCGCGACGTTTGGCTGCGTAAGTGTGGCCCCGGCACGAAGCTTCAGCATCACACTGGCTTTAGCCGGCTGCTGCTGTTCCAGGAAAACGGAGTCCTTGGGCAGTGTAATGTGCACGCGCGCTTCTTCCACCGCCTGCAGCGACATTACCGAGCGCTCCAGTTCGCCTTCCAGCGCTCTGTTGTAATTGATGTGTTCGACGAAATCCGTGGCCCCAAACGCATTCTTGTCGAAAAGCTCGAAGCCGATGCGGCCGGATTTGGGCAGCCCCGCGGAAGCCAGCGTAAGCCGCGATTCCGCCAGCTTGGCGGAGGGCACCAGCACCGAGCTCCCGTTTTCCCCGAGCCGGTAGTCCACCCCGCTCTCGCGGAGCTTTTGCACCACGCCGGCGGCATCCTCTGGAGCCATCGATGTGTACAGCGGCCGGAAATCGCTTTCATATTTCCAGTGGCTGAAACCGTATAGTCCCGCAAAAATGAGAATGGCCGTGGCTACAATCGTAAGCTTCTGCTGCAACGAGAGGCCCGCCAGTAGTTTTTGAAGCTGGTTCATGGGTCCCGGAAACTACAACTGCATCTGCATGACCTGCTGGTATGCATCCACGATCTTATTCCGCACTTGAAGGCCGAGATCGAAGGTAATCTGCGCCTTCTGCATAGCGATCGCCATGGTGTGAACCTCTTCGTTTTCCCCGGTCAGGAACTTTTGCATGGCATCGCCAGCCGCGTTCTGCGAGGATTCGATCGATTGGATCGCGCCGGTGAGGACGTTCTGGAATGCCCCCGGCTGCGAAGACTGTCCGATGGCCGGCAACTGCGGCAGGCCCTGAATAGCGGTAACGGAGGAAATCGGGCTGGTCATAATTTGAGTAGGTCGATCGAGCGTGCAATCATGTCCTTTACCGCGGAGATCGCCGAGACATTGGCCTCATAGCTGCGGCTGGCGCCCATGAGATCGACCATATCCTCAGCCGGATTCACGCGCGGCATGGCTACGTAACCATCTTTATCGGCGTCCGGGTGGCCCGGCATGTAGCGCCGCTCCGGATCGCGGGTGTCTACGGAAATATTGGTGACGCTCACGCCAGTAAGCGCGCCGTTAAGCTGCGTGTCCAGTTCGGAGGCGAAGGCCGATGGGACCGAGGAACTGGAGAAGACGGCATCCTTGCGCCGGTACGGTCCGCCTTCCGCGGTACGCGTCGTTTCCGAGTTGGCGATATTTTCCACCAGCAGTTCGGTCCGTACGCGCTGCGCGGCCATGCCGGAGGCGCTTACGGACAAAGCTCCCAAAAGGCTCATTAGCTGCTCTTCCCTTCACTGATCGCCGATTTAACCGTCTGAATCTGCGAGCGCACCAGGTTCGAAGCGATGCTGAACCGCATAGCATTTTCCGATAGCAGGCGCGCTTCGCGGTCGAGGCTGACATTATTGCCGTCGTTCTTCACCGGCAGGCCCCCTACTTCAACCGGCACGGGCATGGCGCCCGCCATAACCGATTGCAGTTCGCCCTGGAAATCCAGATCCTTGGTTTTGTATCCGGGGGTGTCCGCGTTGGCGATGTTCGACGAGACCACCTTCTGCCGGGCGGTCAGCAGGTCCATGTAATGTTCGATGTTCTGCGTTACGCTGTCGATCACGGCGATGCATGTAGAGCAAGCACCGTTCCATTTGCGGGCTTACACAATTGCATGGATTTACGGAGCCGCGACCGTCAGGGAGCAGTCAACCGTCAGAGTTTTGACGGAGCGCCTTTAGCCGTCGAAGCGTATGGTAGTGATGCGCTCGGCTGCCTCGTCTAAATAACGCTGCACCTTGGGAAGCTGAGCCAGTTGCGCCGCCAGCATTTCGCGATCCGCCCGTACTTGGGCTAAAGCCCCGTGGAGGAACTCCTGAGCGCGGGCGGCGATCTCCGGCAAAAGCGGGTCGTCCGGCGCCAACGACCGGGCGTACACTTCTACGGATTCTCGAAAGAGTTCGGCGAGCCGTGGTAAGTCGGTATATCGCCGGCCGAGAACCGCCCGGCGTAACTCGTCCTCGATTTGAGGAAACATCAGCCGCCGATCCCCGTCACGCTATTGCTGTTGCTGCTGCTCCCAGAACTGGAATTCGGAAACAGACTTGAGAACAAGCCTGTCATCATCTGAACCTGCTGCTGGAGCATGGCGATGGACGAGTCGGCGCTCGCCAACTGCTGCTGCATGTTGGTTTCAAGCTGCGTGACTTGCGTGGTTTGGTCGGCAATCAGATTGTTTTGATTCGTAATTTCGCTCTGGACCGAGGTGAGATTGCTCTGAATGGCTCCCGTTGTCGGGCTTTCCAATGATGTCAGCGCATTATTGGCCGCCTGCAGAAAGCCTCCGGAGCTGATGCTCCCGAGAAACTGAGCCACGGCGGCAGGGCTCTGGCCGGTAAGCACAGAGGGATTGAAATTGAGGTGCCCCGAATTATCTAAAGTTAGTCCCAAATCGGCCAGCGTGTTCACGCCACCGCTACAATTGGCGTTGTATTGCGTAACTTGCTGCAGGCCCTGGCTCAACGTAAAGATCACCGAATCCCCATTGAGAAATCCGGCATTCTGCCCGTGTTGCGCGGAAATGGAATCGGCCGCCGAGTTATAGGCCATCACGAAGCCGTTGATGGCGTTCTCCAGACTCGAATAGCTCTGGCCAACGGTGACCGTCACCGGAGTCCCCGGACTGGCCTCCAGCAGATTGACGGTAACTCCGGGCGCGATGGTAATGTTGCTCGTGCTGTTCGCAGGGATATCCACACCCTGTCCGGCGACCTGATAAGTCGCCGGCGAACCGGCCGCTCCCACTTGGTGGAGCAGGTTTGTGCTTCCCACGCTCAGTTGAATGCTGTCCGGAGCCAGGTTCTGGCTGGTGACAGCCAACCGGTAATCCGGGCTGGAGTTCGATCCGACGTTGACAATTGTGGCCTGCACACCCGCCCCTACGGCATTTATGGCGGCTGCCAGCGAATCCAGCGAAGTGCTCGATGGCGTAATGGTGTAGGGTTTCGAATCGACCGTAAGGGTGAATGACGTGGAGGGATTGATGTTCTGGGTTGTCGGGTCCGTCACCGCCGGGGATCCCGCCTGGCTTAACGTCGTGGTGTTCGAGCCCATGCTCGTCACCTCGATCGTGTAACTGCCTGGCAGAGCGGTGGGCGAGGCCGAAGCCGAAACCACGGCTGGATCGGACACGCTCGCCGAGATTCCGTTTTGCGACGCCGTAGCCAACCCTTGAATAGAGTTTTCTAGAGACGCGAACGTGGATTGCAGGGAATTTAACGCCGTCTGCTGGTTATTGAAAGTGGTGAGCTGGTTCTGCATCTGCTGCAACGGCAGAGACGCGATCTGCACCGAGCGCTGCAACACCTGCTGAAAATCGGCGGAATACGAGCTGACACCTTGAAAGATTGGCGGCGGTACAGTGGCCATGAAACCCTCCGCAGTAGCAAGATGTGGGCCAAACCTCAGGTGGGCCGGCCCACATCCAAGTCAAACTAGAACTACTTCAACAGCGCCAGTACTCCTTGCGGAGCGGCATTGGCCTGGGCCATGGCCGCGAGAGAAGCCTGCTGCAATACCTGGGCTTTCGTCAGGTTCGCCGCCTCTGCCGCCATGTTGGCATCGCGAATGCGTGATTGGGCGGCTGAGAAGTTGGTGATCTGGGAGTTTGCCAGGTTGGTGGCGTAGTTGAGGTCTTGCTCACCGGCGCCCACGCGGCCTTGGACGAGGCCCAGTTGCTGAATGGCGTTGGTGATCGCCGTAACTGCTGATTCGGCGGAAGCGCCGGCCGAAACCGGACTGGAGTTGGTCAGAGCCACCGCGCCGGCCGTCGTTCCGAACACCGCCCCGGAGCCGTTTCCGGAATCGGGCGTCACTTCGTTAATGCTGAAGTTGGTCGCGCTCTGCAGGCTGAAGCTGTTGCCCGTCGTATCGGCCACCGCGTAGATGCCGATCGAGTTCAACTGCTGGTTCATGTACGCAATCGCATTGCCGACGTTGTTCGCGTTCTGGGGAGTGAAGTTGAGAGTGACGGTTCCCTGCCCGTTCGAAATCACGTCGGTTTCACCGGTGACAATCGCCGTGGGGTTCGTCCCTTGCACGAAGGAATACAACCCGTTGTTGTTCTGAACAGCGGCATTGGGAGTGGCCAGACCGTTGGCGCCGTTTCCAGCCGATACGCTGAAGGCGAGACCGCTGGAAAATTGCAGTTTCCCATCCGCCGCAATCGATGCCGTAATGTTCGTCAGCCCGGCCGCCTGAATCGCTGCGTTGAGCTTCGAAATCGCCGTGGTGCTGTCACCAGTAGCTACACCAGTGCCATTGTAGGTTACCTGAACGGCACTGGGCTGGCCCTGTACGTTGAAAGTGAAGACCTGGGTTCCCGTGAAATTGCCCGCCGCATTGTTGAGCAGCACTGTATTGTTGCTGAGTTCCGTACCGCCGGCCGCAACGTTCGTATTGGCCAGTCCCAAGCCGGTTGAATCCACGGTGTTCTGGCTGCCGCTCAGATTCACTGTGATCTGACCGTTTTGCAGCGTGTTGCCGCCGCCGATGAAGACGTTCAACACGGTGTTGTTGGAACCACCCGGGGCCAGCCCGATGTTATTGGCTTGGCGTGTGATTTCCTGTAGCAGCGACTGGTATTCGTTATTCAGCGTGGTGCGGTTGCCGGTGAAAGTACCCGAAGCCGACTGGGTGGCCAGCGTTTGCAACTGGTCCAGAATGGTGGAAATGTTGTTCAATCCACCATCCACAATCTGCAGTGTGCTGACGCCGTCGTTGGCATTGCGCACACCCTGGGTCAATTCCGTGACGTTGTCACGATAGCCGTTGGCCACGGCCAAGCCGGCCGGATCGTCTCCCGACTGGTTGATGCGGTAACCCGACGTCAACTGGGTAATGGTCTGTTGCTGGAACGAGTTGTTCATCTGCAGGTTGTTCTGAGCGATGAGCGACGCGATATTCGTTTGAATGGTAAGTGCTGACATGTTCTAACGTCCTGTTATGCGATACGTCCCGCGCGTCATGCCCGGGTCCGGGTTCTCCCCTTATTGGCGGATGCCCGGAGTATCTTCCCCCTCCATATCGGGGGAGCGGCTGTCCGTTTCTACTGATTTTCCGGGGCCTGGGGACTGGAACGGGCTGTCAAAGATTTGACGCTCCGGCTAAGCGCCGGTTCCAGGGCGCGCGAGAGCCACGCGATGGCTTGCGGGTCGGTCGAGCGCGCCGCGGTGATGTTCTCTGCGCGCGTGAGCACCACTTCCTTGCGCGCTATGCCCAGATTCGCCGGCGCCGTGATCCCCAGCTTTACCCGCGTGGGCCCAACCTCCAGGATCTCAATCTCGATACTATCGCCTATTAGGAAACTTTCTCCCGCCCGTCGCCGCATCACGAGCATGGCGCTACCTGTCCGACGGCGGCCAATGGCTGCCGCAACGAATAGGGCGAGCCCAGTTGAATAGCCTGGATGCCCTTACGCGTGCCGAGGTGCAAGACGATGGGCGACATGAGGTTGGCGACCGGATCCTGCCCGGCCGTGAGCGTTACGAGTGCCAGTGGCAGCAATTCCGGCCCGATCTCCGGCCGTTCCGCGTAAGACATCCCCAGTGCCACGCCTTCCTCGGGGGTCAACTCCAATCGGTAGTTCGGCTCCACGAGCGAGGCCGCCAGTCCGATAAAGCAGAGACCGGGGTCGTGCAGGCTCTGCATGAAAATGAGCGGGGTGGTATGGGGCTGGTCGATGAAAAGGAATCGGGTGTGCTCCTCAAATCCCGGAATTCCGGCGCCGAAATGAAACACGGCGTCCTCCGTATATTCCAGTTCCTTGAAGTAGCGCGTCAGCAGCTTGGGCATATTGCGAACGATCCACCATGCAACTCACGGTCCACACCCCTATTTCGGTGACAGTCTACGAAACCCCTAAATTGTCGGGATTCCCGTCACCGCTCGGCGCCCGTAAGTCCAATCACTTCGTAGTTAACTTCAGTTAATTTCGGTGACAGTCTACATAACCCCCAAATAGTTTCGTAGACTGTCACCGAAACAGTTTCGGGATTTCGCAGACTGTCACCGAAATTATTTCTGGGGGGCGGCCTGGGCCGCCTTGGCAGGAGCGGCTGGCGCCTGGGTCGCGGGCGGTTCCTTCATCATCGCCAACTGGTTCAGGATGACAATGTCCACCCGCCGATTTCGCGAGCGGCCCTCAGCCGTGTCGTTGGTATCGATAGGCGCAGTCTCGGCATAACCCGCCACCGCGAACCGCTCTTTCGGCATGTTGAAATCCGTGGTTAGCAATTTCATCATCGCGATTGCCCGCGCCGCGGAAAGCTCCCAATTGCTCGGGAATCGGTCCGTGTGGATCGGGATCGAATCTGTATGGCCCTCCAGCCGCACTGGATTTTTGAGTTTGTTCATCAGGTCGGCCAGTTTTTGAATCGTCGGATATGTCTCCGGTGCGATTCCATCCCCGCCCGACGGGAAGAAGGCAGCCTGCTGCAAGCTCACCACCAGTCCCCGCGGCTCCAGGTGGACCTGGATCTTCCCCGCCTTGATTTCGGTTTCCAGTTCCTTATTGAGAAGCTGCATCGACGGCAGCAACTCCGCGACCGTATTCTGTTTCGGTTCTTTGTCTTGCCTCTGCGCTCCGCCCGGACCGCGCATCTGCGCGTTTCCTTTGCCGGTATCATCCACAGTGCCGCCCAAAATCTCGTGCACCACGGCTTTGATTCCCCCGTTTTCCAGCGCGGCTTTCACGGAGTCCGATACCGCTTGCGCTTTGGCTTTGTCCGTCTGCGAGGTCGCGAACATCACCACGAAAAATGCGAACAGCAGCGTGATGAAGTCGGCATAAGAAACCAGCCAGCGTTCGTGGTTTTCATGCTCCGCGTGAGGCCTTTTGCGCGCCACCGTTAGCCCTCCGCCGGCGCCGGTTTAGCACCCGCCTCAGCGGCCTCTTTTCCTTTCGCCTTCTTAGCCCCGGCCGCCTTAGGCGGTGCATACGCTTCCAGCTTCGTGCGGATCAGCTTGGGATTCATTCCTTCCACCACCGAGAGGACGCCCTCCAGGACCATCTCCCGCAGATGCACCTCTTCCCGCAAACGCGCCTTCAACTTGTTACCGGCCGGAAGAAAAAAGATATTGGCGGTTGCTACGCCATACACTGTAGCCACGAAAGCGGTGGCGATGCCATGCCCCACTTCATCGATGTTGGCCAGGTTTTTCATGACCTGCATCAGACCCAAGACTGCGCCAATGATGCCGATGGTCGGGGCGTATCCACCCGCCGCTTCAAATACCTTGGCCTCCGCTTCTCCGCGCTGCTCCAGCATCGTGATTTCCAGTTCCATAATGCTTCGCAATTGCTGGAGATCGACGCCGTCGATTGCCAGGTTTAGTGCCTTTTTGAGAAATGGATCGTGGATCGAAGCCGCTTGCGCCTCCAGGGACACGATGCCCTGTTTCCGCGCCTGCGTAGCATACCCGATAATCTCCTCGATCATCGCCTCCGCCGAGTGGCTCTTCTCCAGAAAGATCCCCGAGAATTGCTTCGCCGCGCCCAGCAACACTTTCATCGGCGTGGTTATCATGACAGCGCCCAGCGTGCCACCCAGCACGATCAGCGCCGCGGTTAGCTGGGTGATCTCCTGGATCTTGCCGCCTTCCATCATCATTCCGGCGAGAATCCCGCCGATCGCCACCACGAGGCCGCCGATACTCACCAGGTCCGGCTTCGTCCCGCCGGTTTTTGCCTTCTTAGGCTCCGGCTTAGCGTCTGCCATGCGCCTCGTTTCCCGCGGTCAAAGCGGAACAGGAAAAAATGGATTGGCGATACTTCACTACCCGCTCGATAATCTCGTCTGGCGTTTCCAGCACCATCAGCTTTTGCCCCGTCGTCAGGCTGATCACCGTATCCGGCGTGGTCTCCACATGCTCGATGAGATCGCAGTTGAGGACGACCGGAGTATGGTTCAGCCGCGTCACGTAAATCATCGCGGTTCTCTCTTCTTCACATCGCGTCCCCGCCAGAAACTTCTAGAAAATTCCGCTGATATCTGACGATGAGACTCATCATGGGATCTGATCCCAGCGCCATCTCTCCGTCCGGCCAGGCCGCCCGGCTTCTGCTTGCCTGGAATTCTCGCGACGCCGCCGGCCTCCGGGAAGAACTGCGCCGCAGCCTGGAACTGGCTTGTCCGGAACGCGCCCGGAGCCACCACGAGGAACAACTCCAGTTGCTCCAGGCCGCCGCTGAAGGAATTCGCCTGGCGCCCAACCCTTTGGCTACGAAAGACCCCAGGCTCGCAAGCTGCCTCGACCTGCTGCGCCACCTCGCGGGAACTCCGACCCCGCGGCAATAGCTGCTTTCCCCGCCGCACCTACGCCAGAAAATTGAACAAGCTGACGGGGGGAAACTTGGCCATCGACGCTAACGTGGCTTGCTCCCCGGTCTGCAACTGCGTCATCTCCACTGCGGCGCTGGCCATATTGGTGTCGCGCTGGCTGCCCAGTGATTGTTGTTCGGTGACCAGGGTGGCGCTCTGCGCATTTAGTGTGTCGGCTACCCGGGCTTCGCCGGTGCCGTAATATGCCAGGGATGCGTTCAGTTGATTGCTGGCCGCCTGCAGCGAGCTCACGCTGGCTGCGGCGGCTGCCGTATTGTTGGTCTGCAGGGCCGCGAGCAGCGAACTGACTGCCGCGAAGACGTTCCCCGCCGCCGGCGTGCCATCCGGATTCCGCGCGTCGAAGATCTGCTGCGCAGTCTGGCTCACCCACACCTGATTGCCGTTGGCATCGTTCACCACGCGCGTCGAGTTCGCCGTAACCAGTTGGCGCACGCCATTTGGCTGGGTCGCATCGAGCTTGTACATGGCCTGTTGGTCGGCGTCGCCGCTGAAAATGTACCGGCCGTCCGCCGTAGTCGTCGCCAGGTTTACTAGGGTCTGCTGCATCCCCTGTACCTGCGCGATGAGAGCGGTCTGAGTGCTCGGCGGCGTTAGCGGGTTGGAAGCCTGGCTGGCCGACGAAATAGCGGAATCGATTACCTGGGTCGCCTGCTGCAACGCCGCATCGGCGGCGCTCAACTCGGTCTGCAGGTTCCCCAGGTTCGTCTGGTTTTGTTGCAGGTTGGCGATCCGTGTCTGCGTATCCAGGATCGAGCCGACACCGAACGGCGCGTCCGAAGGAAACTGCACCTGGAGCCCGGAGCTGATCTGCCGCTGCACCGTCTGTATTTGCGACTGCGCTTGGCTTAAGTCGTCGAGATGGGTTTGAATCGCGCCTGGAAACATATGGTTCGCTCTACGGCATCATGTTGATGGTGTCTTGCGTAATGGTGTCCAGCACATTCACCAGCTTAGCGGCCGCCTGGTAGCTGTTCTGAAACTGCACCATGGCGGTGGCCTGCTGGTTCAGCGAGACTGCCGAAGCCTGGTCGCGCAGCGATTTGGCTTGATCGGTCACCTGTGTTTGGGCCTGCTGATTTGCCGTGGCCGTGGCGTTCTCATTGCCGATATAGGATTCTATGCTGGAGAAGAAATCCCCGAACGTCTGGCCGTTGATTCCGCCGCTCGTCGTGGAAGTACCTAACGAAGCCAGTTGCAGCGCAATGCCGTTAGCGTTCCCGTTCGCATCCACGGGCGCCAATTGGGCAGGCGTTATGTTGGGATTGAGTGTCAGGCTTGCCGCCGGCGTCGTCGCGTCGGAATTGTCATACGTGAACAATGCCGTCCCCGACGCCGACCCCGCTCCCGATACGGTTCCCGAAACTAAGAGGTTGTTCACTGTGTCGGCCAGCGACTTGGCAAAAGTGTTCAGCGAACCTGCCTGCGTGCCATCTCCCAGGATCGAAGCCAGGACTTGGTTGTGCACATTTAGCAGACCTCCCAGGTTGCCCCCGGTAATTTGCGCGGTGACATCGTTGCCCTGTGAATCCAGGATCTGGCTGCTGGGCGGCGCCTTGGGATTGGCCGCGTTCGGAGGCACGCTCTCGCTGGCGGAAAGTGCGAACTGGTTGGTCCCGACCACTAGCGGGTCGCCTCCACTCAACACCACCGTGACAGTGCCATCGGCCTGCTGAATCGAGCTGAAGTTCACGTATTGCGAAAGCTGCTCCAGCGCGGCGTGCATGTTGGCATCCAGATTGGGGTCGGGCCCCGGCGATTGTTCCGCCTGCATGTTGTACTGCTGGATTTGCGCCGTAATCTGGTTGATCTGCTGTACCGTGCTGCCAATTTGGTTTTGAATTTGCTGCCCGGTTTGCGAGAGCGAATCCGCCAGCCCGCTCACCCCGTGCGCCAGATTGCCCGCCGCCGATAGCACTGCCTGCTGCGCCGTCGCGCTGTTCGGCGTCAGGCTCCAGGCCTGGAAGCTCTGCAGAAGCTGGTTCCACTGCGCACCGACGCCGCTGTTCCCGCTGGCGTCGAAGTAATTCTGGAGACTGGCCGTGCCTTGCGCCTGCGCGGTATACGTGCCCAGCAGTTGTTCCTGTTGCCGCACCTGCTCATCCGCGTATTCATTGCGCGCGCTGGTGATCCCTTGCGCCGCTACGCCGCCGGCCATTCCGCTGGTCAGAATTAACGGCTGCGCCACCAGGTTCACCGATTGCGAAGCAAAGCCCGGTGTGTTGACGTTACTGATATTGTTCTGCACCACGTTCAGCGCCTGCTGATATGCATTCAAGGCGCCCCCGGCGGTATTCAGTGCGTCGAAAAGGGACGGCATCGGCGTGCCCTAGCCTTCTACGACAGAGTGTGCCGGCTCTTCTACTCCGGTATGGAACGCCAGGCCCCGATAAAAAGCGTTGGCGGCATCCACCAGCTTTCCCAGTAACCCGATATCCTGGCGCAGACGCTCCAGGCGGCCCCGGGCTTCCGCCGGTCCCTCGCCCGGCACAACGGCTCTTTGAGCTTGTTGCATCTCCGAAACGGCATTCTGCAGATGCCGTAAACACTCGATGCAACGTTCCGGCCGTGCCGCGTTCCACGACTCGTGCGCCTGCCGGACGTAGTGCTCCGCGCGTTCTATATGCAAAAGGACCGTAATTGCGGGGCTCATTTCTCTCCGCTAGCTCCTGTGCCCAGCGCGTGCGACACCATCGCATTACTCAATTTCGCGGCGTCCACGTGATACTCCCCCCGGGCGTATTGCGCGGCCAGTTCGGCCACTCTCGATTCTCTCTGCTGCCCATCGGCTGCATTGGTCTCAGCCAGGTGCGAGGAGATTCCCGAGATCTCGACCGAGTCGCCACCGGTAGCGGTGATAGTTTGCCCCCCTACCCGGTTGGTCGTACCGGGCGCTGCCGGCTGCGTCCGGTTGGTTTCGAGCGGAGCCGACCCTTGCAGGCCTTCATTCTGAATCTTCATAGGCTTTCGAGCAGGGACCTCGCCACCAGCCGAGATTCCCATAAGACGGTAGCATGCACAATACCGTCATTGGGTAAGCATACGATGATTAACTTTCGATATGAACGTTTGATCCACCTGGTTGAGCCCCGGTGTATACCCAAAGCAGTCTAGAATTCCCACAGCGCGGTTCGCTACAAACCTCCTATGTCACTGTATCGAGTTTTGTGGCTCGCTCTGAAGAATTCCCCGATTGCAGGCGAGGAGGATGGTTTCGAGATTACGCGCCTCGAAGAACCGCGCGAGGCGGCTGTCCGGTCCGCCACGGCCGATTGCGTCTTGGTGACTGGCGCGCCCGCCGCCGAGAGAACCGTCTTATTGGAAGCTTTGCTGGCAGCCGGCTCCCATCTCCCCGTCATCTTCTGGGATCTGGAACTTTCCGCCCGCGAAGCCATCGATCTCGTGCGCGAAGGTGCTTATACCTGCCATGGCAGTCATGACGGTTGGGACCAGGTAAAGGAATCGGTCGCCCAAGCTTGCCACGACGCCGCTCTCCGCAGAACTCCGCCTCCCACGTCCGATACAGCCGAGCCCTGGCGCCGTACCCTGGTGGGGGATAGTGAAGCTATGGAGGCCGTCGCCAATACCATCCGCCTCGTAGGCCCGTTTCGCTGTACCGTCCTGATTACGGGCGAAACCGGCACCGGTAAGGAAATGGCCGCCCGTGCATTGCATAAAGCCAGTCCTCGCGGACACTTGCCCATGGTCGCGGTGAATTGCAGTGCCATGCCCGAGACCTTGCTGGAAGCCGAGCTGTTCGGCCACGTTAAGGGCGCTTTCACCGGAGCCGCCAATCAGCGCATCGGACGCTTCGAGCAAGCCCACAAGAGCACCATATTCCTGGATGAAATCGGCGAGATGCCCCTGGAGCTGCAAGCCAAGCTGCTACGCGTCTTACAAGAGCGCGAGTTGCAGCGGCTCGGCAGCTCGGAAACCATCAAGGTGGACGTCCGCGTGATCGCCGCCAGCAACGCCAACTTGCCGGAGATGGTCCGGCAGGGCAAGTTTCGGGAAGATCTCTTTTATCGGCTGAACGTGGTTCCCCTGGAAATGCCACCGCTACGCAAACGCCCCACCGACATCCCGCGTCTGGTGGAGCACTTTATTTCTAAGTTCTGCCAGACCGAAGATATTCCGCTCAAGCAGGTGACCCCTCGAACGCTCGAGCGCCTTGCACAGATGCCCTGGCCCGGCAATGTCCGCCAGTTGGAAAATGCCGTGGAGAAAGCCGTCGCCATGAGCGGCCCCCGCGATACGCTGTATCCCGCCGATTTCGGCTTGTCCGATGCCCACAAGCTCTTCCTGGTAGAACCAGCCAAGTCCGTCACCATGCTTCCCGAGCACTTGGATTTCGCCGCCGCCGTCAGCCAGTTCGAAAAGAACATCCTGGAAAACGCCTTGGCCAAGACGGGAGGCAACAAGACCGCCGCGGCCGAAATGCTCGGCCTCAAACGCACCACCCTCATCATGAAGCTGCGCGGTTTCCAGCCATCCGCGCCCCCATTGCGCTGCGCCAACGTGTAAGCCTATAACCAAATTAGTCGATCGTCACTCCATCAGCAGGCAGTCACACACTCAACGAACCGCAGGAAATAGGGGCAACGCTGCTTAATGCGGTCGAGATCCGCGAGGGTTGCCACCTCCCCATATACCTTTGGGATAGCCGGAAGCCGAGCTTGCGAAAGCATCTTGACGAAGAGTTGTTTTGCGTTTTTCTTCTCTTCCAGGAGATCGGGCGGCGGTTTCGCGGAGCCGTGCCCGTCGCGCCTGCGCGCGACTTCATTGGCTGCCCTCTCGTCGGCCAGCAACAAACTCTCGACCATGCATTTGGTGGCGTAGAAGTGGACCGGGAACATGATCTGATCGTAGAATCCCCGGTCCTGTTCAAGCAGCCGAGCCAACTCCTCTTCCACGGTTCGCGGGTCCTGGCAATCGGAGTCACAGATCACAAGCACCGTCCCGACAGAGGACTGCTGCCAATGGAAGTTTTTCAACCATCCGGCGAATTTTTGCCGTAGACGCGCCGCGCCTCCGCACGGAATGGCTTCAACGTGGTCCACGTCATTGCGGATACGCTGGATCAGAGCGGAGTAGACAAACCGATCGGTCTCGCCCTCCACGATGATTCCGAAGCGCATTTGGATCAGTCGCCGAGTGTACCCGCCAGCATGAGATCTCCGAGCCCGAGTGCCTTATCGTCGACCAGCTTTCGCAAATGGGCCTTGTCGCTCGGGCGAATCGCAATAGTCTCACCCTCTTTCTTGTCGATCCAGAGGATCTCGTCCAGGTCCTTTGGTCGACGAGGAACGGCGAGTGCGTCGTCAGGATAATCTGGGGCGGCGGGACGCTGCGGTCTCGCACCTCCGACTGAACTTGCCGCAAGAGGGAGACGAGCGTTTCAAGAAGCCTTGGGTGAAGGTGATTCTCGGGTTCCTCGATAAGGAGAAGAGTGCCGCCTAGATCGTCCGGGGCGCACAGAAGGGATAGATAAGCAATAAAGGCTAGCTTGCCGTCGGACATCTGAATGAGGGGAGTGGGACGAGCCAGGGCCTGTTCCTCGGATGCCAGGTAAACGGTACCCTGCTGTGTGGGCCATGTAAGGAGACGACGAACACCAGGAAACACGTCTCGTGCGATCTCAGTGATTCGGCTGAACGCCTCTGGCGCCCTGGTCTGAATCCACATGAGCCGAGGGTATAAATTGGACTGTGTAAACGGCCATCGAAAGAACGACACTAAGGAGACACGATGGCCATCGACCTCGACCTCATCGACAAGTTGCTGGCGGACTACAAGAAGCCAGAAGACATCATTGGCGAAAACGGGCTGCTGAAGCAGCTCACGAAAGCCCTCCTGGAACGAGCTATGCAGGCGGAGATGACGGATCATCTCGGCTAC
>Ga0070734_10002083_pt1 | contig 25945 bp, 28 predicted proteins | sample Coa_R1_8_FD_66444 | JGI IMG/M metagenome (GOLD analysis project Ga0070734, IMG submission 66444) | Surface soil microbial communities from Centralia Pennsylvania, which are recovering from an underground coalmine fire - Coalmine... | ecosystem: Environmental > Terrestrial > Soil > Unclassified ...
CATGCACTGCTGATCTTGCTCGGTGTGGTGAGTTTGACGGGGATGCCCTATGCGGTGCTGATGCCGATTTTCGCGGATCGCGTCCTGCACGGTGGCTCCCGCATGTTTGGCTGGCTGATGGGCGCATCGGGCGTCGGAGCATTGGCCGGTGCTCTGATCCTGGCGAGCCGGCAAAGTCTTGCGGGACTGGGACGATGGGTCGCGATTGCGGGAATCGGCTTCGGAGTAGGACTCGGGATTTTTGCTTTCTCGCGTACCTTCGTCCTGTCCAGTGTGATGCTCGTGGCGATGGGGTTTGCCGTGATGCTGCAGATGGGCTCCTCGAATACGCTGATTCAGAGCATGGTGCCGGATCGTCTGCGGGGTCGGGTGATGGCGGTCTATTCGATGATGTTGATGGGAATGGCGCCGATCGGCTCGCTCCTCGCGGGGGCCGCGGCTGATCGCATCGGCGCGCCGTGGACAGTGGCGGCGGGCGCCATCATCTGCACGATCGCTGCGAGTGTCTTCTGGATACGCCTGCCCCTGATTCGCGGTCAGGCGCGGAAACTCATCGCCGCGCAGCAGTTTGCAGGCGATCCGCCAGAAGCCCTAAGCGAAGGCAGCGTTCTCCTCAAAGACTGACTCGGGCGATTTTCGCCCGTTTGTGAATAAGAGATGTTAGTATCTGGTTTCCACTGGTGATGGACTCGGGACGGTCGGCGTCCAGAACGAGACCGGGCCTGGGTTGCAACCAAGCCCGGCCATTACTGTATGGAAAGGAGGTGCCCCATGGTGAAATTCACCCTAGGGATCACCGCTACGATCGTCCTCGCTGTAACGATCACGGTGACGGTCCGCATTTCGCGGCGCCGGATCCGTTCCAAGTAGCGACGCATTACCTGTGGCTGGAGAAGTCCAGCCACAGGACACTCCTTCACTATACACCTATCCTCAAAAATCGGGATTGACTTTTGCGATTTGATCCGCGGCGCCAATAACAGATGCTAATATCTGGTTTCCGCTGGCGATGGACTCGGGACGATCGGCGTCCAGAACGAGACCGGGCCTGGATTGCCACCAGACCCGGCCATTACTGGGCGGAAAGGAGGTGCCCCATATGGTGAAATTCACCTTAGGGATCACCGCTACGATCGCTATAGCAGTAACGATCACGGTAACGGTCCGCATTTCGCGGCGCCGGATCCGTTCCAAGTAGCACAAATTCCGGCGGCTGGAGAAATCCAGTCGCCGGACACTCCTTTACTATACAACCCACGTGCCAGAACTCCAAGACCCTTTGTTTCTGGGGTAATATAGGCGAGCACGTGTCTAATTCCTCCACAGTTTCCCCCTCCGTCGTCAGCGATCACCGTGCAGCTTTGTTGGCCGGATATCTCGGCTGGACGCTTGACGCTTTCGACTTCTTCCTCGTCGTCTCATGCCTGACCGCCATCGGCCGCGACTTTCATAAATCCGATTCCCAGATGGCGCTCAGCCTGTTCGCGACGCTGGCGTGCCGTCCAATAGGAGCCTTCATCTTTGGGCTAATGGCTGACCGCTATGGCCGGCGGTTACCGCTGATGATCGACCTGATCTTCTACTCAATAGTCGAAGTACTCTCGGGGCTCGCTCCGAATTTCACGACGTTCCTGATCCTTCGGGCGCTGTTTGGCATCGGCATGGGCGGCGAGTGGGGCGTCGGGTCTTCGCTCGCGATGGAGAAAGTACCGGTCCGCATCCGAGGACTGCTTTCCGGCTTCCTGCAGCAAGGCTACGCGATGGGATTTCTTCTCGCTTCCGCTTGCAACTACTTCCTGTTCGCCCGCGTAGGATGGCGGCCGCTCTTTTTCCTCGGGGGCCTCCCTGCCCTGCTCGCATTCTTCGTCCGCTACGGTGTCAAGGAGTCCGAAGTCTGGGAAAAAACGCGCCATGCGAACTGGACGCACCTGGGCCGCGGGATCCTGTCGCACTGGAAGCTATTCCTCTATCTCGTGGTCCTGATGACCGCGATGAATTTCGCTGCGCACGGCACGCAGGACATGTATCCGACCTTCCTCGAACGGCAGTGGGGATTCCAGGTCGGAATGAGAAGTCTTCTCAGCGGCTTCACGATGGTTGGCGCGATCCTCGGCGGCACTTTGTGCGGTCTCATCTCGGACCGCATTGGCCGCCGGAAAACGATGATCATCGCGCTGCTCTGCGCGGTGTTGGTCATTCCGCTCTGGGCGTTCGCGCCTTCGGTCCCACTACTCTTCGCCGGCGGATTTCTGATGCAGTTCCTGGTGCAAGGCGCTTGGGGAGTGATCCCTGCGCATCTTTCCGAGTTGTCGCCGGATTCCGTGCGCGGATTCCTGCCCGGCTTCGGGTATCAGGTTGGAGTCTTCCTGTCGAGCTACGTGAGCGTGTTCGAAGCACTGGTCGCGCACCGGACCAGCTATGGGATCGCGATGGCCTCCACGGCCGCGGTAGTTTTCCTCCTGGCCGCGGGCGCCAACGCGGTCGGGCCAGAAAGACACGCGGTCACGTTCGGCCAATAACGATATGTCGCCGATGGGGATGTGTTACAAATAGGCAAACGGCCATGCCGCCATGCCCACACGCACCAACCACAGCCGTTATCTGATTAAGTCGCTGGTACACGCCTCGGAAGTCCTCTCCGCATTCCGATCGGAAGGTGAGGTGCTGCGCCTTCGCGACGTGGTGGCTCGCACCGGCTTCAACAAAGGCATGTGCTTCCGCCTCCTCTATACATTGCACGCGTGCGGCTTTCTGGAAAAGGTCGGTGAGAATCAGTATCGCGCCGTCTCGGAGATTCGCACCACGCGAAAGTATCGCATCGGGTATGCTGCTCAGGGACAGGATTCGTCATTCCCCCGCGAGGTGGCGTCCAGCCTGGTGCAGGCCGCGGAGAGCGCCCATGTCGAATTGGTCGTGGTGGACAATCGCTACAACGCCAAGACGGCGGTGCGCAATGCCGATCAGCTGATCCGCGAAGAGGTGGACCTGGTCATCGAGTTTCAGGCTGACGACGCCGCAGCCCCCGCCATCACACGAAAGTTCATGGAAGCCAACATCCCCATGATCGCCATCGACATTCCGCATCCGGGCGCCACCTACTTTGGCGCCAACAACTACGAGGCGGGTCTGATCGGAGGACGTCATCTGGGCCGTTGGGCGAACAAGCACTGGGAGGGCGTGGTGGAGGAGATCATCATGGTCGAAATCTCCCGTTCCGGCTCGGTGCCGCAGCAGCGCATTGGCGGCATGCTGGCGGGCATTAACGAGACGCTGCGCCATACCGACACCCGTATCACCCACCTGGATGGCGACGGGCAGTTCCGCACGACTCTGGAGTGCATCCGCAAGCATCTGCGCACCTCCAAAACAAAACGGATCCTGGTAGGCGCCGCTACCGACCCGAGTGCGCTGGGTGCTTTACGGGCCTTCCAGGAAGCCGGCCGCATCACCGATTGCGCCGTTGTCGGACACAACGCGGAGCCGGACGGCCGCGCGGAACTGCGGGAGGCGCGCACCCGCCTGATCGGCTCCGTGGCGTACTTCCCGGAGAAGTACGGACCGGGGGTCATCCGCCTCGCACTCGACATTCTGGCGCGCAAAGCCACGCCCCCCGCGATGTTCATCCGGCACCTTCTCATCACGCCGGAAAACGTGGATCACTTCTATCCCAACGATACCCTGATGGGTTTAAGCCGGACCACGCCCGCGACCAGCTAAGGATCGTCCCACAGCTTCTGACCGCGCGGCTCGCAACGAGCCACGACCGTGAGGGAGTGTCCTTGCCTGAATACGAGGCGGTATCAACAAAACGATGAAATTTCAGAGTACCGCCGCTGACCGCTTCCTAACGCGCGCGGTCGCAACGAGCCACGACCGTAAGGGAGTGTTCCTGTCTGAATACGAGGCGGTATCAACGAAACGATGTACTTCGTACGTAATTTCAGAGTACCGCCGCTGACCGCTTCCTAACGCGCGCGGCTCGCAACGAGCCACGACCGAATGTCCTACATCCCTGACCAGATTCGTACCGTCATATCGAAGCTGCCGGACACGATGGACCGCCCATCAGGAAGGAAGCAGACGGACCGCACCGTGCGCCCGTGCCCTTTCATCGAGGAGAGCATTTTGAGGCCGATGGCATCGATCACTTTGACCTCGTTGTCGTGACCCGCGGCAGCGAGCTTCGATCCATCCGGCGAAAATGCCAGTCCGTTGGCATCTACCCCGGCGACGACGCCAATCTCTTTGCCGTCCGCCGTGGAGTAAACGCGGACCGATTCGTTATTCAGAGCCGCCGCGACCGTTCGTCCATCGGGAGAGAACGCCAGTGCCTTCACCATGGTACCGGGCTGAATCTTGATCCCAGCCTTCCTCATCGCGACGTTATAGAGGTAGAGATTCCCGCCCGAGGTGCCGCCGGCAAACCACTTGCCGTCCGCGGAAAAGGCTCCGGAGGAGTAGCTGTCGAGCGCCACTTTGACCGCCCCCTGCGGTGCTCCAGCCGCGGCGTCCCAATACCGGAGCCCGCCATCTAAACTGAAGGTCATCAAGGTCTTGCTGTCGGCAGTGAACCCGGTCGCGATAACCGCGGCCTCGTGGCCTTCCAGCACCTTCACCACCTTGCCGGAACGATCGAGCAGATTCACCTTGTGGTAGCGCTCGCCGGACGCGACACGCTTGCCGTCGGGCGAAATGCTGACCGACATCACTGCTCCGCCTCCTGTTGGAGAGGCAATCTCCTGTTTGGAAGCGACGTCCCACAGAAAAGTTTTCTCGTCTTCGGCGCCCGAAACGATCAGTTTACCGTCACCCGAACACGCCACAACATTAACGTCCCGAGTGTGCCCCGCCAAAGAAACCGCGTCCCCGGCGTAAATCACCTGCGACGCCAACAGTATCGCACCGGCCCATTTCAAAATTTGCATATTTCCTCCGTTTTCCTCATTCGCATGTATTTGTAGCGAGACTCACGCCCAACCACAAAGCCGCTATCCGCGGTCCAATGCCATGAGACGGGCAATCCTGAGGGATATTCGCACCTCGTGCCGGAGCTTTATTCGAACCGGTACCGGAGAGCCTCCGCCACCGCGCGATAACCAATCCGGCGATAGATCGAGTTGGAGGTAGGATTTCCAAGGTCAGTATAGAGCACCAGACGGTGTCCCTGCGCGCGAATCTGGTGCGAGAGATCGCTGACGCAAGCGCCGGCATAACCACTCTTTCGCTTGTCCGCCGGAGTGAATACAGGAGCGACGCGAACGACGCCCGCAGTCGGCTGCCTGGTGACGGTCATTGACACCGGTCCCTGATCGTCCCAGATCCACAAGGTGCCGCTCTGCAGCCAGGAAGCTACCACGCGTGACGGGTCGCTGTGAGGCTCGCCGATCTCGGTTTCAAAGAGCCGCACCCATTCCACGACGAGGTCCCGATCGCCGGGCAGCCCCGATCGCAGTTTGCCCTGAGCTACCAAACGTTCTCCAGGCTCCAGGAATTCGTAAAGCCGCATGCCCTGAAACGGAATTGCCGCTGATTTGGTGCGCTCCGTCCACTGCCCGGCAAATCGCGCGGCAGTCGCAGCCTCGCCATTCACCCCGGGAAGCGCAATTCCCGACTGGGCAATCCCATCTGCCATTGCACCTGCCACCTCGGGTCTCATCGGAGTCAAGGTGGCCGGATTTTGCAACGGCGTTTGCAGGACGACTCCGGCAACATCTGCCCCGCTTCGCGCCACCCAATACCTCCCAGGATCGGGACTTGCGATCCGCTGATGCAGAAGCGTCAGGATGAGATTGTGCAAGACCGGCTCGGAGGCCAGAAAATCGCCAGCCTCCCGGAGCACTCGAGCGGGATCGTCGGTGAAGGTGACTTGAATCGGCATCGGCGCCTGTTTTTCAGTATAGGAAGTGGCGGAGCACCATTCCCCCGGTGGCGAGCACCAGCGACGAGACCAACGGTACGCGCCAGAGCCGGCTCGGTTTCTGAACTTCCGGTTCCGCAGAACTTTCGGGACTCGCTTTGTGTGGTGCGCCCGCAATCTCGACGGGCGCGGCAACAGCGGGTTCCTCCGGCGGCCCGGGAACCGCCTCGACCGGCGGCTCACTCGCCACAGGCAAGATCTTCTGGGCGGCCTGCCGGCAGATCTCTCCAATACCGAGCACCAATTCCAGCACGTTGGTGTCGGTGTCCGCGATTCGCTGGCGAAGTTCGGTGATCTCGCGCTCCTTTTCCTCCAGCTCCGCGCGCAGTTGCTGCTCCAGAGGCCTCACCTCCTGGCGCATCGACTCCTGTTCCGCAGCCATTGCAGCCAGCGAATCCTGCACTTCGCGCCGGACCGCCGCAAGACGCGGCTCCATGGCCGATTCGACCGCCACGGCGATGTGTGCCGAAATCGACTGTTCCAATGCCGTTGCATGGGCTCGCACTTGCGCCTCGACCTGCTCCGCGACAATCTGCGCCACCGCTTCGCCGAATTCGCGATTCAGCGTGACCATCTGCTCGTGGAGCGCTTCGATATCGCCGGAAACCTGCTTGGTGATCGAGTGATTCTGATGGTCGAGAGACCGCAGTTCGATCGCCATTCGGGCGTCCAACTCGGTTAACCGCCGTTCTACCTGCCCGGAGTGCTCCACAAGGCGTGCTTCGATGGCGGCGAGAATCGCATCCAGCACCTTCTGATCGATGGCACCTGAAGAAGGGAGCGAAGGCCTCTCTACGCGCTCGAAACGTTTGAGATTCTGCTCGATCTGCTCGACACGATCGGCCAGAGGGTTGGAATCGGAGCGCACGAAGGCGCTCGAAGGCGGCGCAGTTAACTGGCGGCCGGCGGCTTGCGTGAGCTTCATGCCCACGCCGAACGCCAGACCATCCCCGAACGCGACTGCCAGGCTGCGCAAAAGGGACGAATCGCGGCTGCTCTGCATAAACATAATTTACAGCAAATGTTTCGGGGCGGAAAGGGAAATTACGGAGTTGCCGTCGAATGCTCCTGTTTCGGTGGTATAACTCGCGTATGCAAATGGAGATGCCTTGGTACGGGGCGTGGCACGATATCAGCAGATTGCTGGCGTCTTACCTGCTGGTATTGCCAGTAGGATGGTATCGCGAAAAGGAAGGCCATAGCGTGGGTGTGCGGACCTTCCCCCTGGTCGCGATGGCCAGTTGCGGTTACGTTATGCTGTCCATGCCGGCGTACCACAACTCGATCGAAGCGCAATCCCGCGTGATTCAGGGATTAGTCGCCGGCATCGGTTTCATCGGCGGAGGCGCAATCCTCAAGTCGGAAGGCAATGTGCACGGCACTGCGACCGCCGCCAGCATCTGGACCACGGGGGTGGTGGGCTGCGCGATCGCCGAAGATCGCTTCTTCATGGCGTTGACACTGGCGGCCGTCAATCTGTTCGCGTTGCGTCTCCTGCAGCCGATTAAGGCTAGGATCGATGGCGAGGCGGCAACGAAAGCGGACAACGGCGGCAAGTAGCTCACCCAATCGACGGAAGAGCACGAAGCATCCCGAGCAGCGCTTGTCCGCGATGACTGACCGAGAACTTCCGGTCATCCCCTACCTCGCCGAAGGAGCAGCCAAAAGGCGGGTAATAGAAGAGCGGGTCGTATCCAAATCCTTCCGAGCCGCGGGGCGCGTCGAGAATCGACCCCTCCACCGTACCGCGATACACGCCCCGGACCTCGATGCCCTCCACCAGCGCGATCACGCAGACGAAGCGCGCCGTCCGATTCGCCTCGCCTTTCAGTTTCTCGAGGAGCAGCCGATTGTTCGCCTCATCGGTGGCATTCAGCCCTGAGAAACGAGCCGAATAGACGCCCGGTGCGCCGCCCAAGGCGTCCACTTCGAGGCCTGAATCATCGGCAAACAACAGGCCCGAGGCATGCCGGCCATAGTGGCGTGCCTTGAGAATCGCATTCTCCTCGAACGTTGCACCGTCTTCCACGCAGGCTGGAATGTCGCGAAAGTTGGCGAGTAACTCGATTTCGACCGGAGCGTGATTGGCCGCGATACGAAATTCCCGGAGCTTGCCAGGATTTCCAGTGGCGCAGAGGAGCCTCGTCAAATCCGAGCCACCTTCTTCTGAACTTCGATCAGTTGCGCGATGCCGACCCGCGCCAGCGCAACCAAGTGAGCCATCTGTTCGTCGTCGAAGGCGCCGTGCTCCGCCGTGGCCTGCACTTCGACGAAGCGCCCACCGCCCGTCATCACAACGTTCATATCGACATCGGCCTGCGAGTCCTCGTCGTAGCAGAGGTCGAGCATCGGAACTCCGCCTACCAGTCCCACACTCGTAGCGCCAATGAAATCGCGAACTGGCATCGTCTTCAAAGCGCCGTAGCGCACCAGTTGCCGAAAGGCCAGCGTCATGGCTACAAAGGCCCCGGTCACCGAGGCCGTACGCGTTCCGCCATCCGCCTGCAGTACATCGCAATCGATGATCACGGTGCGCTCTCCCAAAGCAGCCATGTCGACCACCGAACGCACCGAGCGCCCAATCAGCCGCTGGATCTCATGGGTCCGCCCGGATGCCCGGCCCTTGGTCACCTCTCGAGGAGTACGTTTCGCGGTGGCGCGCGGCAACATCGAGTACTCCGCCGTCACCCATCCTTTACCCGAGTTCCGAAGGAAGGGCGGAACGCTGTCTTCGACGGTGGCGGCACACAGTACGTGCGTGTTGCCGACTTTGATCAACGCGGATCCCTCCGCGGTTTTGAGAAAGTCTGGGACGATCTCGACGGGACGCATCTCGTCTGGCTGACGGTTATCCGATCGCATTGTATTTCATCACGAAAAATAGGAAAAGCATGACCAGGAACATCCCCACGATGACGAGGATGACGCAGGGAAGCCCGCCTTGTGGCACGGCCGTGGCTTTCTTGCCCTTCACCGGCTTGAATTTCCCCATAAATTCGATGGTATCATCCCGCCCCTTCGAGGCATGCAAGAATCGAAGCAGATGACGCGCCGCAATTGCATCTGGCTCGCGCTCGCGCTGGGTGCCTGCCGCCAAAGGACGCCGCTGCCCAGCCTGCTACCGGAAACTGTGGCCAATGTCTGGCGTCGCACGAGCCTGCGTGAACTGTCTGTCTCCGACGCGCCGGACCCGGTTCCGCGTTCCAGCATCCGGCGATTGGAGATTGCAGGGTATGAAGGTCCGGGAAAACTCGAAGCCCGCGTGTACGAGATGTCTTCGCAGGGCGTGGCCTTCGATCTGGTGCAGCGATGGCGGCCTTCCGCGGACACCGTCTTCTTCAATCAAGGCGAGTTTCTGGTGGTGGTGAAATGGGAGCAGGCGGACCGCCAAGCCCTGCGCGATTTCGTGCGCGAGCTGGAGAGCCGCCTGCCAAAATGAGGGAATTTTCGATACGTGGTGCGTGCGCTATTGTTTTTCCGCGCGGAAGAAGTAGTAGTCGGCTGTGTACGGCACAAGCACCTGTTTGCCCACATCGGTTGAGACCAGACATCCGTCCGCCGGAGCAGATCCGCCATCGGTGTTCAGGCGCTGAACGTACGTGGTACGAGTCATGGCACGGCCACCCGCCGGTCCACGTTGAGTTCCGATAGCCTGCAGCAGCAGACAGGGAATCGCACCGTTATTCGGGCAGGACGGGTCAGAGCCAGCCGGAATCGAATGCAGCGCTTGTGCCCACACCATGCTGCTATCGAGGGAGTTCTGCCAGGTCGCGTTGGCGAAAGCCAGCGGGGTTGGAGCGAACTCGTTGGGGTTGGTATTGGGGCTGAGGAAATGCGAAATGATCTGGATCTCCTGCCCGATGATTCTCGTAAACAGTGCGGCTTCAGGACGGGCGGCATTGACGGTCCAGGACGCGCCAGTCCCCGACGGCAGGCAAACGTAGCCTTGCGTTCCGATGGCATGTCCCAACAAAAAGGCAGGGTTTCCCTCGGGCACCGCAATCGTTGCGGGTGTGGTGGGCGCGGTTACGCGCTGTGCCGCCGCGTTGGAAGCAGTGATCAATGCACATCCGAAGATGAGGCCCGCCGCAATCAATCTGCGCACAGACGTCCTTTCCAGTTGCTGATGAGAATTGCGATTCATTCTTTGGTTCTCCTACCTTAGACCTGCGGTCCGCCGGGCGAAGATTGATTCCCGCGATGTAAGGTGCCGGTAAAAGCTTTGTAAGAGCTGATCGCCTCGGTCCCGTGGCGCAAACACTCGTGTTTGCCGTCTCGACACTCCTGTCGAGACTTTTCTCGCGCATCCACCAAGTCTGACTGCCGTTCGTTATGTGCCCAAGCTGATAAAGCCTGCGCCACCCGATAGAATGCAGTTGGGTGAGGATCCGCTTTCTTACTTCCACGCCGCTCGATATTCGCCGGGGCAGCGGCACCTTCGTGGGCATTCACGTCCTGGCACGCGCTCTCGAGCAACTCGGTCACACGGTCACATTCGAAGGTCCCCGTCATCACTTGCCGGTCTATACGCTGGAGCGCCTGGTCTTCAATTGCGGACTTCGGCCCTCCCCCGCTCACGACCTGACTGTGGGCTTCGACATGGACGGCTACCGGATCGCGTCAGCCTCGCGCAATCACGTGGCATCGCTCAAGGGCGTGATTGCCGACGAAGTACGCTTTGAATCTGGCGCGGCGCGCTTGACGATGTCGATGCAGGCCCGGCGCGAACTTCTACACGCGCAGCGTGCGGCAAGGGTCCTGGTGACCAGCCGGTATTCGGGTGAGCGCGCTCAGGAATACTATCGCCTGGGTCGATTCCCTACCGTGGTGCCGGAGCTCATCGATCTCGCACAGTGGCGCTCTCTGTTGTTGCAGCATGGGGCGCAGTCGTCCCGCTTCGTGGTGTTGTATGTCGGCCGCTTCTATTTCCGGAAGCGCGTCGACATACTCCTGCGAGCGGCCTGCATTCTTCGCCCGGCGATCCCCGAACTCGAGTTTCGGATCGTCGGCAACGGTCCGTGTACACCGTCTCTGCACCGCCTGTCGCGCGATCTGCATCTCGGTGATACGGTCTCGTGGTTGGGAGATATTTCGCGCGCGGAGCTCGCGGCCGAATTCAATCGCTGCACGGTATTCTGCCTGCCTAGCGTACAGGAAGGTTTCGGCATTGTACTACTCGAAGCCATGGCGGCGGGCAAGCCGATTGTCGCCTCGCGTGCTGCCGCGATTCCTGAGGTGATCCCGCATGGCATATTGGTCGAACCAGATAATCCCGAAGCACTGGCCGCCGCCCTCGAGCAGCTCTACCGAGCTTCTGATGAGAGGGCGCGGTTAAGCGCAATCGGCATGGAGTGGGTGGAGCAGTTCGACGCCGCACGAGTGGCCAGCCTTTTCCTCGAAGCGTCTTCCCCGCCCTACCTGTAATTCAAAGGAATGGTGAATTGCAATTGTAACGACGGACCCGGAATCACCACATAGGTAGCCGGCCCTTCGGACTGCTTTTGAATGCCCGCCACCTGGTCTCGAAGGACCGCGCCCGTCATCGTTGCAGGCGACCTGATCAGTGTCACTTCCAACTCCCGATCGGCAGACTGCAATGGGGGAGAATTGAAGCTCTGTCCTGCCGTGACGTGGCGGGTAATCATGTCATGCCAGGGTCCGTCCGCGCCTCGTGCCCGGAGCGTGAGAGTGCCGGCGTCATTGGCCGTAATCTGGACCTCAATCGAGTCGCCTGTTTTCAGGATCTCGGGGGCAACCGGCTGATAATCGCCACTCGCCGTCTTACGCAACAGAGCGTAACGCACTCCTAAATTGACCGGGCGCACTGCCACGGCTTTGGCGTCGGCGCCCACCGCCTTCACCGTCACCGAGTCGGCCTTCTCTTCCTGCGGAGCCGTCTTTTGACGAGCCGCAACTGCGGAGGTGCGAGCGGAACTGAATGCGCCTCCTGCCGCGCCGCCGCGCCCACCGGCCGAGCCTGGGGGCAAAGAATTGACGGGGGCAATCGCGTAGTAGAGCGTTCTCGCATCGGGAACGGGAGCTAAAGGAGCGAGAGCTATGGACGCGTTGGAGGTTCCGGCCACCTGGATCTGCTCCGCGTTCGAAGGCGAATTGAGTGCATTTGGGGAATTCTGCGCATTCTGCACCAGGCGAAGCTCGTCGGCTTGCCGCCCGGAAATGGGTAACTGCTGCCCGCCCACAACACCTTGTTGCGCTTGCTGCGCTGGGGCGGGCGCGGATTGTGACGGCGCCGTCTGCAACACCTGTGTGGCCTGTGCTTCCCCTTTAGGAGCCGCCGGCGAGGCGGGCGGAGGAGGTGGCGCTGTCATCGGGGCCACACGTCCGCCGAGTGCAAGTTCGCGCTGGCCCACAACCGGCGCAGGGGCCGCCCGGAACCCTGATCCTAACGAAACCGCGGGCCCGGGAACGGAACGCCGGGTCTCTGTTTCGGCGCGAGCGAGATCCTTGCGCTCTGGAGACGCCGTGGATTTCGCTTCCTTCCGCAGATCCGCTTCGGGCTCGGAAGCCGCCGGCGTGCCGGAAGTTTTGTCCAAATCGGCCTTTGCTTTTTTATTGGCGGTCGTCGCCGGGGGAGCTGGCGCTTTGGCCGCCGCAGCAGGTTCGGCAGTCCGATCGTTCAGCGCCTGAGGCGCGGGCGAAGAGTCTCCGGGAGGCTGGGCCACGGGACTCGGCAACGCCGGTGGGTTGTACTTTGCCATCAATTCCGGCTTTGCCGCGCGACCGTTCTGCCACACCACTACTGCGATCGCACCTACACCTGCCATTGCCACCACCGCTGCTATGGGACGCCAACTCTGCGCCAGCCGCTCATACCAGCGTAGAGGCTTCTGATCGAGTGCCGCCAGAAGTTGCGCCTTACACGCCGGGTCCCGCAACAGGTCGCGCAAAGCCTGCTCGCGCGCCAGGGTGTCAAACAAGTCCTGATCGTCGAGAGCGGCATCAAACAGCACCTGCTGCTCTTCGGGAGTGAGAGTGCCGGTCGCGTATCCGCCCAGTAATTTTTGAATCTCCTCGCGGTTCATCGCTTCGGCTCCCAATCTCCGCCCATCAATTCCAGCAGGTGCTTGCGGCATCGATGATCCCAGGTGTAGACGGTGTTCAGCGCGCTCGCCCCCATGATCTGCTGAATCTCCGGAAACGACTTGCCCTGCAGCTTCAGGCGCATCAGATCCCGGCACCGCTCTCCCAACTGGCCCATGGCCCGCGCCAGACGGTCCGTCATCTGCTTGCGCTCCACGTAGTCGGCCGGGTTGGCGTCCAGGTCCGGCAATTGGATGTCCGTGATGGAGACCTGCGTGTACTCGCCGCGGCGCACCGACTTTCGCCGCAAACTCATGATCTTAAAGCGGACAATCTGCAACGAGAGCGGCAACAGGTCTTCCGTGCGTTCGAGGTGTGCGTATTTTTCATGCAACAGCATGAGCACCTCCTGGGCCAAATCTTCGGCGACATCCCTCGATAAATGAGATGCCGCGAACAGCACAATCCTTTCACGAAGCTTGGCAAGAACCTCTTCCCGCGGCACGGTTTACCCCGTTCAAAGTGATCATAACAAGTCGCTTCACTTCGAGGTTGGGAAACCCGTCAGGCGCAGGGGCCAAGAGATGGGCGGCTACGCTTCCCGCAGGCGCTCCGCGGCCGATTCCGGGGTGATGTCACGTTGCGGCGTGGCGAGCATCTCGTAGCCCACCAGGAACTTTCGCACTGTCGCCGAGCGCAGCAGTGGCGGATAGAAATGAAGATGCAGATGCCACTCTGGGTGCTCGGCATCGTCGGTAGGTCGCTGGTGGAACCCCATCGAGTAGGGAAACGAAACCTGAAACAGGCGGTCATAGCGTGCGGTGGTCCGCTGCAGAATATCCGCCAGGCCGTCGCGCTCCTCGCTCGAGAGCCCGTCGATCGCAGACAAGTGGCGCTTGGAGATCAGCATCGTCTCGAAGGGCCATACCGCCCAGAACGGAACCACTGTCATAAAGCTTTCGTTCTCTTCCACGATGCGCGCCCGCTCCGCGCTTTCCAACGCGGCGTAATCGCACAACAGGCAGGTAGCGCGCGCTTCTCGCCATGCTAACTGCGACGCCTGCTCCTTAGCGACCTCGTTCGGCAATGCATGACTCGACCAAATCTGGCAGTGCGGATGCGGATTACTCGCGCCCATCATGGCGCCGCGATTTTCGAAGATCTGCACGTAGCGGATCAAGGGACGTCCGCCGAGATCGGCGAACTGTTCGACCCACGTATCCACGACTTTGCGCAGCGCCTGAGGCTGCATACCGGCGATGGTCAGATTGTGCTGCGGAGAGAAACACACGACGCGGCAAATGCCCGGCTCGGATTCAGCAATCAACAGGCCGCCGCTTTCGTAGCGATCGAGCGGCGTGGAGGGCTTGAGAGCCGCAAAATCGTTATCGAAGACGAAGGTGGATGTGTACGCGGGGTTGCGCACGCCGCCCGCCCGCTCGTTACCGGGGCACAGGTAACATTGCGGATCGTACGCGGGCTGCTGGATAGCATCGTCCTTTTCGAGTTGCCCTTGCCAGGGCCTTTGCGTGCGATGCGGCGAGACCAATACCCACTCGCGCGTCAGCGGATTGTAGCGGCGGTGCGGATCCTGCTTCCAGTCGAACATGTAAATACGACGCTAACACGGGTTTGGATCATCAGGTTGCGGATTCCGGTAGTGATAGTGAAATGAAATTCAGGCTGTGGTCGACAGCGAGATCGGCCAGGAAGAAGAGATGGACCGGCGTCATTGGAGCAACCGCCGAGAGGTGCAAAGTGAGACGGAATCCTAAGCCCCAGACCGTCCAAAGTCTATCGGAAAAGCCTCGGAAGGTCTGTGTGTCGGGCCAGTTGGTCTTCAAAGCCGCATGCAGGTCATGTCACTCTAAGCGAGATGACATGCTATACTCCCCGGCATGTCTCTCGATGCGAAGTGGACCAGGACTGTCGACGACGGAAAAACTAACGCGGCTTGGGATACCTATGACAGCACAATCATGAAGGAGGTCAACGACTACAATTCCAAATTCAAGTCCACACCCGGGTTCAAAGCGGCGGATTGGACGCTCTTCAAGGCCTTATTGTGGGTCGAGAGCGGCGGCCCTGGCAACCCTTCCTGGACCAAGAGAGTCATGCAGATTGGGAATCCGCACGATCCCGGATACAAGGTACTGAAAGGTGGTACCGAAGGCTCATCCTTAGTCATGAGTACTCAACTTGCCTCCGACATCAAAAGGAATAGCATCGACGATCCCCAGTTGAACATCAGAGCGGGAATTGCCTACGTTTACACTCGAATGGCCAAATTCGACACTAAATCAGTGGATGATCCCAAAGATGCCTCTGATCATTCCTACACGGTGCTTCCTGGCGACAGCTTGGAGAAGATTGCGGCGAAGGTCGGCACCACGGTTGAAGTTCTTGGCAAAATGAATCCTGCAGCAAAGAGGATGATTCATCCGAAGCAGGTGCTGAAGTTCAGGAAAGCCAGCATGCAAAGGGTGATTGTCGGCTGGCGGGATTTCTCCACCGCCAATCTTCAAACCCTGTACAACGGAAATCGAGACCCGGACTACGCGGCAAAGCTGCAATATGTTCTCGAACTCTTCGGCCACCTCACAAGGCCGGCATCCACCCAGACCACACCACCATGAGACCGATTCTCCTAGCTCTCTTAAGCATTACATGCACGGCTCAGATCGCTTCCCGCGACCAGCTTTATCGTGCTCTGATCCAATCCAAAGTGCTTCACTCCGATCTTCAACTCGTTCATTTCTCTCAAACTTGCACCCTTCGGATGGAGGGAGGCGAGTATCCAGTGGTCGACGTGCAGGAGATGATTAAGGGTGCGTCCACTCCCCGGGGCCTGAATCGCATCGTAGTATTGGATCGCGAGTTGAAACCTGTGCGGGAGATCGAATACACCTCGCAACGTCCGCTCTTTTGCGTGGAGAATCGACTTTACGTTTTCGGGGACCTCGAGATTGACAACGTGCTGCCCGAAGGGAACGTTCTGACCTTTTCCCGGCGCGGACGGACCGTTACCTTAACTCATGTCGAGGCCAACGACTATCCGATTCCGCTAACTGGAGCGCGTAAAAGCCCGCCACAGTGAACGCTGCGGACGCCGGCTAGGTGACGGGTCCCGGATTGAACGGCGAAAGCGCGTTCGCCAGTCCCCAATGCTCCGCCCAAGTCTTGCGGCGCCCGCTCGCCACATCCAGAAGATAGCGGAAGATCTCCCAACCGACAGTCTCGATCGTCCCTTGACCGGTAGCGATCCTGCCCGCATCGATATCGATCAAGTCGGCCCACTTCTCCGCCAGCGCCGTCCGCGAAGAGACCTTTACAACAGGGACCAGCGCCAGGCCGTAGGGACTTCCCTCACCCGTCGTGAAAACGTGCAAATTCATCGAGGCGAGTTGCTGCGTGCCACAAATAAAGTCGCTGGCGGGAGTGGCGGCAAACACCAGGCCCTTCATCCTTACTCTCTCGCCATGAGTCGCGACCCCACGAATCGCAGTGCTGCCCGCTTTGGCCACGCTTCCCAGAGCCTTCTCGACAATATTGGCCAGTCCGCCTCGTTTGTTGCCTGGAGTCGTGTTGGCGCTCCGGTCTGCCGATCCACGCGCCAGATACTCGTCGTACCAGCGCATCTCGCGGACCAGGTCTCGGCCCACCTCGGGAGTCGCGGCCCGCGGGGTCAGCAGATGGATCGCGTCGCGGACCTCGGTGACTTCGGAGAATAGAACAGTGGCGCCGGCACGCACCAGGAGATCGGCAGCATATCCAACGGCGGGATTGCAGGTGACACCGGAGAATGCGTCGCTGCCCCCGCACTGCAGGCCGACCACGAGCTCGGAAGCCGGAATCGTCTGGCGGCGGCGCCGGTCCAGTTCTCCCAGTCGTATCTCTGCTGCGCGCATGATCGCCGCTACGCTTTCCCCGAAGCCGCGCTCGTCCTGCAGGCGAATCACGTTGGACTCGCCGAGAATCGGCAACTCGGCGCCGAGAAGCCTCACGGGTTGCAGTTTCTCGCAACCCAAGCTGACGAGCAGTGGCTGACCCGCCACGTTGGCGTGCAGGCTGATGTGTTTCAAGGTGCGCATCGGTACCGCTGCCCCGGGTGCCTCGATCGCCACTCCGCAGCCGTACGAATGCGTCACCGCCACCACGCCGTCTACATTCGGAAAGAGCGGCAACAATTCGGTCTGAATTCGTCGCGCCGCGTACTCTACAGTGGGCGCAACGCATTGCACGGTAGTGGCGATGCCGAGCAGATTGCGCGTGCCGGTGGTTCCGTCCGCATTGCGGTATCCCTCGAAGGTGAAACCGTCGAGCGAAGGTAAAGGCGCCGGGACTGCGGTGGCCAGCGGCAATTCCTCGAGCGCCGGTGCGGCCGGCATATCGAGCATCTCTTCCCGCACCCACTCTCCGGTCCGGATGGCGCGATTCGCGAGTCCGATGGACTGCCCATAGCGGAGTACCGGCTCGCCCTTGTCCAGGTCGCGGATCGCAATCTTATGGGACTGCGGAATGCGTTCTCGCGCCAGAATGCCTCCTTGCAGCGTGGCGCCAGGTGCGGCACCTTCCGGATCCACGAGAATGGCTACATTGTCGCGATCATGGACACGAATGTAGCTGGGTGCTTCCGCAGTCATACTTTCAGAGTACGGTATGCTTTCGCTCGCCGCGAATATCGTGCTGGAAACCTGTCAATCTGAATTCGTCCAGAACTGCAAGCGTTTTCGACACGGATTTGGGAATAGGCATTCCTTTGCATCCGCCATTTGCTCTGCCGAGACGACGCCGATCCGCCTGACCGGATGAGACACCCGACGTCCGCCGGCGCGTCTCTGAGCACGAGAATGCGTCGAGCGGATCATGCCCTCCGGCAGAAGGCCTCCCAGCAGGAACAGATTCGGTTCGGGATCGCAATCGAACTCGTTGTGGCAGCTTTTTGGCGTTTCCACATGGCGCGACACGTGCTCTTTTTGACATCGGGCCGATGCGGGAATGTCGTCACAATCTCGATCGTCCATACTACAGCCAGGAGTGAAACCTTATGCATGAAATCCGGGCGACGATGGCACCTCAACATGTAGCGGAAGCGGCAAGGTTGGCTCATGCTTCGGGAATCGAGCGCGTCGCCATCTCCGACGTATCTTGATGGACCGAACCTTCTCCATAAGGTCGTGAGCGTCGAGACGTCCACGCCGAATGCGCGGTTGTTCGTCGAGGCTCTGTTGTCTTCCCCGGTTCTCTCCGCCGCGGAGTATTCGCTGACCTCACGAGAACTGCGCGCGATCGTGGACCGCACGGACCTCGCTGCCGTGACCAAACCTATGAGCGAGCCGTTTCCCGACGTGATACAGGACCTATGGCAATTGAGCCACTTGACCGCTAGTTATATTGGACGCGCGGCTGCCGGCGGCATCCTTCTCGCCACAGGCATCATTGATGACAATGCGATCGCCATCGTTGTCGCGGCGCTCTTTTTGCCCTTCCTCGCGGAAGTTTTGGCGGTGAGCTTTGGCTTGTGGAGTCGCGATCGGCGGTTGATTCTACGCGGAGCTGGCGCGCTTCTGACAAGTGCGGTCTTGGCGTTCCTGGGCGGTCTCGTCGTGGCATGGTTCGCTGGCGGCCCGATCCGTTTCGTGGGTTTCAAATCCCCGCTGCCCAGCTTCGCCATATCGGCCGTCATCGGCATCACAGCCGGATTGTCAAATGCGGACGATACGGGCAGACGTTACCTGATCGGCGTCGCGGCGGCAGTGCAGCTGGCAATTTTCCCGGCTTGGCTTGGAGCGGCTGCCGTTATCGGTTTGCCACCGAAGGAGATTCTCGACGGGCGGCTGCTGAGCTTTGCAATTAACCTCGTCACGATAGCGGCAACCACCGTCATCTCTTACGCTGCCCTGCACCTTCGGAGTGCACGTAGCTGGCAGGCGCCGCGCAGCCGGCGGTAGGCAAGACCCGGGGTGGCACGAGCGCACCTGGATGGGCCCCGAACAGCCCTCGGTATCGCAAATCCACAGACGAAATGCACGCTTGCCGAAGGTGCCCAGATACCCGCTACCACCGGAACTGCCCAGGGGCGGCTTGCATCGAGAAGATCCGATCTGAATCCGATGAACGCTTCGCGGATGCCATCGGGCACTGAAACCCGTTTAATTGCTACCACCCGTCGACACGTCAACTGTCTGCAAAGGCCGACGCGGCGTACGCAAGACTACCGCAAATTGAACTTTTTCATTTTGTAGCGCAGCGTGTCGCGCGTCACGTGCAAGAGGCGCGCCGCTTGCGTCTGATTGCCGCTGGTCTTTTCGAGCGCCCGTACCAGAAGCCCGCGCTCGTTATCCTCGAGGGAAAGACCATCTCCCGGGACTTCGCTCGTCATCGGAATGACCACAGGTGCGAGCGGATCGGGACGCGAGATGGCAATGGGCAGGCTGGCGGGCGTGATGAATGCCGAATCCTCCAGGATCATCGCCCTTTCGATGGCATTACGCAGTTCGCGCACGTTGCCGGGCCAGTCGTGAGTGGCCAACAACTTTCCGGCCGCTTCGGTTACGCCTTCGATGTTGCGCTTGAATTTCCGGTTGTAGTGTTCGATGAAGAAGCGGGTCAACGGAATAATGTCGTCGGTGCGTTCGCGCAGTGCCGGAATTTGAATCTGAATCACGTTCAGACGGAAATACAGGTCCTGCCGGAATGCCCCCTCTTTTACCGCCTCCCGCAGATTCTTGTTGGTCGCCGCCACCACCCGCAGGTCGAGTTTAATGTCCTTCAATCCGCCGAGACGCCGGAAGGTCTGATCCTCCAGCACCCGCAACAGCTTTGCCTGGAGCATCAGCGGAATCTCGCCAATCTCATCCAGAAAGAGCGTGCCTCGATCGGCCAGTTCGAAGATGCCCCGTTTCTGCGATCGGGCGTCGGTGAACGCGCCCTTTTCATAGCCGAACAACTCGCTTTCCAGCAAAGTTTCGGGTATGGCTGCACAGTTGATCGAAATGAACGGCTCGGCTTGCCGCACGCTCTGGTAGTGCAGCGTCTTGGCCACTAAGTCTTTGCCGGTTCCATTCTCGCCTTCGAGCAGAATCGTAGTGGCTTCGCTCGATGCCACGCGGCGCACGAAATTGAGTACGTCCCGCATGGCGACCGATTCAGCAATCACCTCGCGCTTCTGCGGAGACGCGGCTTCGGTGATGTCCTTAATGGTTGCTACCACGCCGCTCAATTCCCCGTCCTCGTTGTACATCTGGTTGGTCCGCATCACCACCAGACGTTCCATGCCGGCATCGGTATTGAGCCGGACGGTGCAATTGGGGGAAGCGGGTACCTGATTCAAGCCAACCAGGACGCCGCATCCCGGTTCACACACCGAGCATCGGAAGACATCCTGACAATGCTTGCCGAGCATCTCTTCGGAAGTCATACCGAAGAGTTTCTCGGCGGACCGGTTGACACCGGTTATGCGGAACTCGGGATCGTACAGAATCAGCGCGTCCGACAGCTGGTCGAACACAGATTCCAGTACGCTGGCCCTCTGCCAGCCTGGCGTAAGCTTGGACATGGATTGAGTGCTTGATTTGATTATATCAACGGCAATTCTGCGCCAATTGACTCAATCGACTACTTTTTTGAGGGGAATTACCCCCACCGAATGTGGGGTAGGGCCTTCCAGGCATAAGTAAACCCGTGTTTCGTGACGTGGAGATGCAATTGCATCGACCCGTGTTGGATGTCCCACTTAAAACTCATACTGCCAGCAGCCATCGTGCTGGCCGGTTTTCTGGTCTGCTCTACAGCTTCGTACGGCAAGCCGGACTACACCAAAGCAACCAAAAAGGCGTGCACCTACTGCCACGTTGATGCCCAAAAGACCCCCAAGGATCTGAAGGACGCTGGCAAGTACTACCAGGAGCACAAGAGCCTGGACGGGTACGTGGAAAAGAAGTAGCGCCTGGATGGTGGAGGAGTGGAGTCGAGTATGATGCAAACGGTTCAGCTTTCGATTGCCGATAGCGGCTACGCCGCGACGGTCCGGGAAGCACTGTCCCGATCGTGTGCCTGGCACATCGAATCCGTCGATCGCCCCGACCCATCGCAGCACTGTGCGCTGGTCGTGGACGAAATTGCGTTTGTGCGCCTGCCCCTCCCCTTATCCAATCCGGAGCGGGTGGTTCTGATCACCCGCAAGGACCCGCAACTCCTGGCTCAGGCTTGGGAAGCGGGAATCGTTTCAGTAGTCTCGGAAGAGGATCCCATCAACACGGTTCTGCTTGCGATCATGGCGGCCGCTTTGCGAGTCGCCAAATCTGCTCAATCCGTCGCTCCAAGCGGAATATCCCCCAGCACTCCGTCCGTATCTGCGTCAATAGCCCCACACAACCGGCATTCCGGATCAAAGCGTTGCAAAATCCAATAGTTTAGGTGCAAACAGGTCTGGAATCCTGCGTGCATAACTCTTAACTCCGGAGTTAACAAGGAGGTAGCTAAGATGCCCCAGTCTTTAGCACAATTAGAGGCGATTATCCGAAACAAGATCTGCAGTGTCTGTTCGGACCGAACCGTGAACGGCGAGTGCGGGCTGGAGAATCCCTCCAGTTGCGCCTTGTTCCGTCTATTCCCCCAAGTGGCCGAAGCTGTTCAATCGGTGAGCAGCAACGACATCGATGCCTACCTGCAGGCCATCAGAAGCAATGTGTGCTCGATCTGCAGCGAGCAGCAGGCCGACGGCTCGTGCGAACCGCGCCGCGAAGTGCAGTGCGCACTCGACGCCTATCTTTTGCTGGTGGTGGATGCAATCGAAGAGGCCACCGGAAAAACCTTCGACAAAACGCACATCGGTCCGGCGACGGGCGGTTCCCCCGTCACCATCGGGCCCCAGATCCTATTGTGAACCGATTTGGGAGGTATAAGGATGAATTTCGATTTACGTCCATTATTCGCTATTTGGATCCTTCTGGCCGCAACTGTGGGCGTGCTTTTTGTGCGCCGCAAGATGGTGGCCAGCCACGAAGACGATAATCTGCACGTGCTCGATGGTGCTCCTGTGGCGCAACAGGCAACCGTCGCGCAAAAACTGGATCAGATCGACAGGTGGGGAAAGATCTTCACGGTGATCGCGGTCGTCTTCGGACTGCTCGTTGCAGCAGCCTATGTCTACCAGGTCTGGGTGCAATCCACCCAAATCCCAACAGGAGCGTAATTCTTTATGATGAACCGGGCACTGAATTTTATTTCACGACGGCTCGGTTCTGCCCTACTTGGCCTGCTCATCGGGGCAGCCGGCGCGCATCTTCAAGCCGCGGATGCGGCGCCCGCCGTGGAGTGCACTTCCTGCCACGCCGACCAAGGGCAGAAACTGCAGAAAAGCGCACACACGGGGCTGCCCTGCGACACCTGTCATGATTCTCATGACAAATTCCCTCACCCTGTTAATATTCCCAAGCCCGTCTGCACCACCTGTCATGAGGATCAGGCCGGTGATTACGCCAGCAGCGTCCACGGACTGGCCCGCAAGGCCGGCAACGAGGGTGCTCCCGATTGCTCCCTATGCCATGGCAGTGCACATGAGCTGCTGCCGCCGAAGTCCCAGGTCTTCCGCATGGCGGTCCCCGATACCTGCGGCATGTGCCACAGCGATGTCGTAGAGCAATATCGCGGCAGCGTCCATGGACAGGCTTTGGCGAAAGGAATCACGCAAGCGCCGTTATGCACCGATTGCCACGGCGAGCACAAGATCATGAAACATACCAATGCAGCCTCGCCGGTCAACGCCGCGCATATCCGCGACACCTGTGGGAGCTGTCATGGAGATGTCCGGTTGACCCGCAAGTTCGGCCTTCCCGCCGACCGGTTGGTGAGTTTCGACTCGTCTTTCCACGGACTCGCCGCAAAATCCGGTTCCCAGACCGTCGCCAACTGCGCCAGTTGCCACGGCGTACACAATATCCTGCCGTCATCGGACCCGAAGTCCACCATCAACGCGAAGAATCTGCCCAAGACTTGCGGACAATGTCATGCTGGCGCTGGTACGCGGTTCGCCATCAGCCAGGTGCATGTGGCCGAGGGTAAGACGGAACCAGCCGCGCTGCGCTGGATCCGCGAATTCTATCTGGTCCTGATTCCGGTGACCATCGGGCTGATGCTGCTGCACAACTTCGGTGACTTCGTTCGCAAGCTGATTCGCCTGCGATTCAGCGGGAAACCTTCCCGGACCACGACAGCCACGTCTCACGGCCCTGCTGCACATGGAGAAATCCGTATGCTGCCATTTGAACGCGTCCAGCACGCCCTGCTCGTGATTTCGTTCGTGATTCTAGTCTGGACCGGATTCGCGCTCAAGTACGCCGACCAGTGGTGGGCCCGGCCTCTGCTACTGTTGGAAGGCACCCTCTCCATGCGAAGCCTGATCCATCGCATCGCGGCCGTGGTTTTCGTATGCGTATCCATCACACACGTGGTTTCGCTGATCGTCAGCCGCCAATTGCGGAAGCATTGGAAGGAGATGTGGCCCAACATCAACGACCCGCGCGAAGCGCTCTCCAACTTCGCTTACAACATCGGCCTCGGGTCGCAACCGCCGGGACGCTCCGCTCACAGCTATGTCGAAAAGGCCGAATATTGGGCCGTGGTCTGGGGCGCCGTCGTGATGGCCGCCACCGGGCTGCTGTTGTGGGCCAACAACCTGGCGATGAGGCTGCTGCCCAAGATTTACCTCGATGTGGCGACCTCTGTCCACTTTTACGAAGCGGTCCTGGCAACCTTGGCTATCATAGTGTGGCATCTGTATTCCATCATCTTCGACCCGGATGTCTACCCTTTGAACACTGCCTTCCTGACCGGCAGTAGTATCAAGAAGCAAGAACACACGAAAGAACAGAAATTGCCGGTTGAAGCCGAGGTTTCGGGAGACTGAACTGTGCAGACAACGACGCCTGAACAATCCAAGCGGGGCGGAGGCTGGCTCTCCCCGCTAATCCACCTGTCCAATAACTGGGTCAGCCTGGTGGGTGTGGTGCTGGTCACCACTGCCTCGGTCCTCTGGCTCTTCCTCCTTCCCCTAACCTTACGCGGCGAGGTTTCCAACCCCTATCTCGGTATTCTCGCGTTCCTCATCCTGCCGGGTCCGTTTTTTGCCGGGCTGGTGATGGTGCCGGTCGGAATCTGGATCAAGCGCAAACGAGAGGGGCGTATCGGCATCTATCCGCCGGAGTTCCCTCCCCTGAACTGGCGCAATTTTGAATTACGCAAGCTGGTGTATTTCGTTGGCGCGACCACCTTCTTGAATCTCGTGATCGCGGGTCAACTTGGCTACGGGGCCGTAAGCTACATGGATACCACCACGTTCTGCGGCCAGACCTGCCACACGGTGATGCAGCCCGAGTACACGGCCTACCAGAATTCGCCGCATTCGAATGTGGAGTGCGTCAAATGCCACATCGGTCCGGGTGCCGGATGGTTCGTCAAGAGCAAGCTCTCCGGCGTAGGCCAGGTGTTCGCGGTCACGTTCAACACCTATCCGCGGCCGATTCCGACACCGGTCCACAATCTGCGCCCGGCCAGAGAGACTTGCGAAGCCTGCCACTGGCCCCAGAAATATGGCGAGGATCGCATCAAGGTGATCTCGAAGTTTGCGGATGACGAAACGAACTCCCTCACTAAGACTGTGCTGCTGATGAAGATCGGCGGCGGAAACGGCGGTCTGGGGATCCATGGAACACACCTGGGCACCGGCGTGAAGATTCGCTACGGCCATTCCGACGAGGCGCGGCAGACCATCCCCTGGGTGGAGTACTCGGCCAACGGGCAGACCACCGTATATAAGACTGCGGATGCCAAACCCGACGGCGCGGGCCTGCAGATGCGGGAGATGGACTGCATGGACTGCCACAATCGGCCGTCTCACAGCTATCAACTTCCCGAAGGAGCGGTGGATAAAGCGATGAGCGCCGGTCTGATCGCGCCCTCGCTGCCCTTTGCGAAGAAAAAGGCGGTGGAGATTCTGAAGGTGGCGTACCCTTCGCGCGACGACGCCGCCCAGAAGATTCCTACGGCCTTCGCGAAATATTATCAGGACAGCTACCCCGCGGTTTGGGCACAGCATCAGGCCGAGGTGACGGCGGCTGGCAAGGAAGTGCTCGCGATCTACGATCGCAACATCTTCCCCGACATGAACGTCACCTGGGGCAAATATCCCATCAACATCGGGCACACCGATTTCCCCGGTTGCTTCCGGTGTCACGATGGCTCCCACAACGCGGCGGGAGATAAGTCGATCTCGCAGGACTGCAGTGCCTGCCACAATCTGCTGGCGATGGAAGAGAAGGACCCCAAGGTCCTCACCGATCTGGGGATTACGGAAGCAAAGCCCCCGTCACAGCGGTAAGAAAAGGCGATTAGGACCGGGAGCCGCACTGCGCCGGCACGTCGTGCCGCTCTCGATCCTCGGTTCTACTCCATCAGTTCACATCTTGAAGGTCGATATGCCGTCCGGACGATCGCTTATTCCGGATCAGGTCTTCCTTGCCGATCGATCAAACCTGCGCGTTCCACAACCGGGACTCCTGCCGTTTGGGCAAAGCCTCGGCGAAATTCACACGGTCAACGGACGTCAAGATATCGATTTTGGATGGGAGGAAGGCCTGTCTGACAAAGCCCTTGGAGAGAAAGTCGGCTGGCGTTAGTCCCTTCAATGGCGCCCCAAACGTCGCCAGATCTCGATATCCGCCGACGATTAAGCTCGACTTGTTCCATGCGTCGATCGCTCCAACGTGGAGACGCCCCTTCACGGGTCCCGGCTCGCAAAACACTGACGAGCCGCGCGCGTCGCCAAGCGATCACCAACCAGAGGGCAGAGACGCTCCCTCACGGTCGCGGCTCGTAGCCTACCCGAAGTCGCGGCTCGTAAACTACCCAAATACGTTTCGCGCGATACGTGTGCTTACGAGCCGCGCGCGTAAGCAAGCGATGCCTCATCGTATGTGGGGCAGGCGC
>Ga0070734_10002084_pt1 | contig 25910 bp, 23 predicted proteins | sample Coa_R1_8_FD_66444 | JGI IMG/M metagenome (GOLD analysis project Ga0070734, IMG submission 66444) | Surface soil microbial communities from Centralia Pennsylvania, which are recovering from an underground coalmine fire - Coalmine... | ecosystem: Environmental > Terrestrial > Soil > Unclassified ...
CTCTTTCATCAGCAGCGGGTCGGGGAGGCGGGGAAACGGATTGGCTTTGGCTTCATCGTAATTGGCATAGTTGGGCGCTTGCGGATTGCTGCCGTTCGCTCCGTCGCGCAATGAAACGATATGCAGCAGGTCCATCATGTGCTGCCGGTCCTGCTGTGCAGTGAGCCCGAGCGGCGGCTGCTGCGCCGCAGCCACGAATGCCCAAATCACCAAGGCGAACGCCCACGTCATGGACCCTCCTGTTCAGATTGATTATAGCCACAGCGCGCGAAAGCACTTCATTCAGGCAGTTTCGCCGTAGTTCCGGCGCCGTCGCGGACGGGCTGGAGCAATTTCTGAATGGCCGCGCGGCCGGTTGCGAGTTCACTCGCGATTCGGCCGTCCGCGTCGATAAGGAGGGCGGTAGGCGTGGCGCTGCAATCGTACGCTTCCGAAATCTCGAAGATCTGCTGCAGCAGGATGCGCGCCGGATCGAAGTCCTTCAGCTTGGCGCGGTTGTCGGCAACCGAGCCGCGGCTGATGACGACGATGTTCAACGACTCCTTCCGCTCCCGCGCCCATCGTGCCAGGTGCGGCATCAGGGCGTGACAAGGTTCACAGAACGGGCTGGAAAAAACCAACAAAATTTCGCGTCCGGGCGCGCGCAGGGATTCCAGGGAGCACTTCTCTCCGGTGAGCGCCGGCAACTCGAATGGCGGCGCCGGAGCGCCGACGGGAAGGCCGATGCCCTGAGCCTTGCTGGGGGGCAGTTCAGGCGGCGGTGGAGGAAGAACGGCGCGGCGGCGCGCGGGGCGCGGCAGGGGTGTGTCGTCCTCGTCGATCTCGGCAGGTTCCGGCGGCGCGGCCGCCTTCGGACGGGCGCGGTCGAGCATTCGAAAGAAGACGAATCCTCCCAGACAACCGGCAATCACTGCGATTTTGCGTTCATCGCCGTTTAGCGATCCGAGCCACGTCCACAAATCCGGCTGGGCGTGGAACCGGCCTGGCAGGACGACGGAGGTGGCGCAGGCCGCAAACGCGCCATCGCGGATCAACGTAAACCGGCCGACCGGCGCCGAATGTAAACGCCCAAAGCAGCGGCAATCGGGCCTGCGCCCGCGCAGCATGGCGATGGCGATCGCCAGCAGGAAGCCTGACAACAGGGCCAGCGCTCCGCAAGCGCCGTACCAAGCCAGCCGCGCGGGAATGAGCGCGACTGCCACCGCCAACTCGGCGAGAGGCAGCAGCAAGATCGCTGCGGGCGCTAAAAACGCCGGCAGGCCAAAGTCGCGCCAACTCTTGCGTAATCCGACAGGGTCGACGAGCTTGGCGGCGCCGGCGAGAAGAAAAACGAAAGCCAGAAGAAGCCGGCAGGCAAGAAGGGCAAAATCCGCGGTTCGCAACACATCCGCACCTGGATCGAGGTGTGGCTAGCGCCTTTCGTATGATAGCACCGGCGCAGCCGATTCTACCGACGGCGATGTTCGGCCCAGGCTTTCATTCCTTCGCGGAACGTGGGCAGCAGCGAGAGGAAGATAATCAGCAGGACGACCGCATCAAAATGTTTCCGCACGAACGGAATGCTGCCCAGCTCGTATCCCAGCATCGTCATCAAAAAGACCCAGCCGAGACTTCCGAAGACGCTGAAGGAAAGAAATCGCCGGTACCTCATTTGAGAGACTCCGGCCATAAAAGGAGCGAAGGTCCGAATCACCGGCACGAAGCGCGCAAAAATAATCGTCTTACCACCGTAGCGGTCGTAGAAATGCTTGGTTCGCGTCACGTACTCCTGTTTGAAGAACAGCGAGTCCTGGCGCGTAAAGATGCGCGGCCCCGTTTGATGGCCGAGCCAAAATCCCGTCGAATCGCCGATCAGGGCCGAGCCCATAAGCAGCACGTTGATCAGCGCAATATTGAGCTGGCCGGCGCCCGAGACCACCCCGACCGTAAACAGAAGGGAATCGCCCGGCAGAAAGAAACCGAGCAGTAAGCCTGTTTCGGCGAACACGACCCCGCACAAGGCCGTATAGCCGAGCGAACCCGTGAGCAGGGTGCTCAACAGGTAAATGAGGCGTTCGGGATCGGTCAGCGACCGCAGAAACTCCAGGAAGCTGGAGATCATCCCTTGTTGTTTATGTAATCGGCGACCAGCCGGTTGATGACATCCTGATGAACCTTGATCTTCTTCTCTTTGGTGAGGGTGTCCCGGATGCCCGCTTCAAACAGCGTATTGCGATCGCGCGCCCGTTGCTGCTTGATGTCATCGAGGATGGCGGCCCTGTCTTGCGCCAGCTTGGAAGGGTCCGCGGGTATGTGCTGCAAGACCTTGCCGACCATAATTCCATCGCTGGGAGCATAGGGCCCGAACAACGTGCCGTCGGGCCGCGGAAACGCTTGGGCGAAGACGCTGACCGATCCGAGTCCTTCAATGGTATCGGACGGGCCGATCGCATCGGATGACTTGACTTCCAGGCCCATAGACTTGGCCGCTTTTTCCAGATCGCCCCCCATAGCCTTAGCTTTATCCAGCAACTCCTGCGCGTGCCTTTGCAGGGTGGTCTGCGCCCGGTTCTGCGCGATGGTGGTTTTGATGGTGTCCTTCACCTCGTCAAACGAGGATGGCTGCGGCGGAATAATATCGGTGACTTCGGCAAGCACGATCTTGTTATTCTGCAGAGCTACCGGTTGGGAAATATCGCCCTTCTTCAAACCCATTAAGGATTGGTCAAGATCCGCGCTGGTGCCCACGCCGGGGATGTCCTTGCCGGCTTGCACTCCGTCGGCCTTCACGACCTGCAAATTAAACTCGGCGGCTACTTTCTCTGGATGCGCCGGGTCTTTGCGCCACTCAGCCTGAGCCCGGTCAGCGATCTGTTGCATCTGATCGCTTGCCCGCTGCTTCTTCAGATTGGCCGCAATCTCGCCTTTGACTTCCTCGAAAGGCCGCAGCCGCGGCTGGTCATGCTTTTCCACCTGGATGATGTGATACCCGTAGGTAGTTTTCACCGGATCGCTGATATCGCCCGGCTTCAGAGTAAATGCCGCCTGCTCGAATTCGGGCACCATCTGGCCGCGCGTGACGCCTTTGTATTCGCCGCCGGTCTGCGCCGCGCCGGGATCTTCCGAGTATTTTCTGGCCAGATCCGCGAAGTTGGCGCCGGCCTTCAACTGCTTCTCAATGTCCTCTGCCTTGGCTTTAATCTTCGGCTCTTCCGAAGCCGGCTTATCGGTCGTCTTGAGCAGAATGTGCCGCACATCGACACGTTCGGGCACGCGGTATTGATCCTTGTTCAAATCGTAAATCTTTTGCAATTCCGCATCCGTGGGATTGATGGCCTGCTCCAGCCTGGCTTCATCGGCAACCAGGAGAATGAGATTCTTCTGTTCGGGCTTTTGATACGCCATTTTATTGGCATTGTAGTAGGCCTGCATGTCGGCCAGCGTCGGTTCCAGTTCGTTTTTGTATTTCTCGGAGGTCAACTTCACATATTGAATCTTGATCTTCCCGTTCTTTTCCTTGTAGGCCTTCTCAATCTCGGCGGGGGTAATGACCATGCCTTCCAGCGCGATATTGCGCAACCGGGTAATGAGGATCTGCCGGCGCAGGTCGGATTCGAAGTCCTGGATACTCAAGTTCTGCTGGGCCAGCATCGCCGCATAGGCGTCCTTACCGACGAAGTTGCCGTCCGGGAACAGGGATGGAATCGACTGCCGGATGGCGTCGCGCACATCGGCATCGGTCACCTGAAAGCCGAGCCGCTCTGCTTCGTAGGCCAACGCGTGCTCGGTGACCAGATCCTGAACCATTTGCGGGATGAAGTTAGGCAAAATCTCGGGAGGGAGCTGCCGGCTTCGCAGATTGTTCTGGATGAGCCGCTGGACATCGGGCAGGGTGATTTGCTCTTTGCCGACTTCCGCCACGACCTGGCCATTTCCGCTCGTATCGCCGGTGTCATAGGTCGGAATGAGGTACGTAAGCATCGAGAGAGCAACAATCAGCAATAGCCCTCCCAACATGATCCGGACCACCTTGGCTCGGCTGCGAAACAGATCAAACATGTTAGTGAAAACTCCTGTGTACGAAGGGAATACCTTATTATATCGCGTCCGGCCGCGCCGCCGATCGCGGGCAGGCGCCGGGCCTGACCTACTTTTCCTGCCTGGCCGCGTCCACGATCGCGTTCAGGGTGGGAATGTCCTTCAATTCAGGCGCGGTGCTCTTGAATGTCCGGATATAGGCGTAAATGTCCTTGGCCTGCTTATCCGACATCGAATTCTCGCTGAAATTCGGCATGGAGGTCGAGGGCACCAGCGGCGCGACATTGGCGCGGCCGCGCAGAAACGTGAGAAAGGCCTGCTCGGTGGACAGGTTCCCCCAACGCCCGACGAAGGCCCGCGCCCCCGTCTCGCCGTTATAACCATGGCAGGCGTAGCAGCCAAAGGAGTAATACAGCGCCTTGCCGGCCATGGCGTTCCCGGTTACGGGGCTGTTCGGAGGCGGCACGATCCTGGCCGGGGCGCCATTGGCGGCGCGTTGCGCATTCAGCAGGGCGGCCGGCGCCATCAGCGCGAGCAGCACAGCCGCCAGCCATTGCAGATGGTTTTGCATTCTGGTTCCTTTTACCGGGGTTGCGTGATCACGTCGATCAGGTAGGGTTCTCCCCGCTTGACCGAAGCCACACCGCGCTTGAAAGCGGCGGCTAGTTTTGTCGGATCGGAAATCGGCCCTTCGCTGGCCATCCCGTATCCCGCAGCCATCTTCGCGTAATCAATGGAGGGCTCGCGCAGAGTGCTCCCAACGTGGGCATTTTGTGCGCCGCGCCCGCGCACGCCGGCCATATATTCGATGAACATGTATTCCTGGTGCCAGGCGCGGTTATTGTGCATCACGGTCAGCATCGGCAGCTTGTGATGCACGGCCGTCCACAAAACTCCGGGAGCGTAGTTGAGATCGCCGTCGGTTTGCACATTGATGACGATTCGATTGCGGGCCCTGGCTGCGAGCGCAGCGCCCACGCAGGCCGGCGCTCCGTATCCCATCCCGCCGGCGCCCTGGCCGCCCAGGTAGCTGTAGGGCTTGTTGTGCTCCCACAGTTGCGCGTTATGCCCGCCGGAAAAATTGCTCGGTGATGCCAGGCACCAGTCTTCGTTCATGATCAGCGGCCACAACTCGGCGTAAACGCGCGCCGTGCTGACGGGGCTTCCGTTCCAACCGGCCTTCTTGGCCTCCACGGCCTGAGAGAGCGCCGCCACGCGAGCTTCATGGTTAGCGCGCGCGTGTTTGGCGGTACGCTCCTGAATGCGGGTTTTCTGATCGGCGGTGATCTGCTGCCTGACTTGTTCGATAATCAGCGGAAGACTCGCCTCCGCGTCGGCTTCGAGATGGGTTCCGGCCGGCGTGCGGCCAGCCCGGCCGCCTCTGCCGCCAAAACCTCCGCCGCCATTGATCCCGCCGAACCCGATCTTCGTCGCGTCGCGTGACTCGGCCACTTGGGCCCAGTTCGGCCCCTGGATGAAAACCTGCGCGGCCGGCGTCTCGAGGCCCAGCGTGTAATCGTAAGCAGAGTCTGCTCCCGGACCGCACAGAGGATGCCGCTGCGGAAAGCTCATGGGGCCGTTCGTCGCCGCCGTGCCCGTCGATGCGCCGACCAACCCGGCGAGTTCCACCGCGTGCTTGACGCCGTCCGGGGTGCGCAGGCGTCCTACGGCGATCCGCGGATTTTGCGCCTCGAGCAACCCTTTCGCGATCTCCCGCGCGCGCGCGACGTCAATCCTGGAATACTCGGGCGGCTTATAGACCGGAACTTTCGCGTTGGGCGCATTCTCTTTTTGAATATCGGTGCCGAGCACCACCAGGGCGGGCCCCATCGGCGGCGTGATGGCCTCATTGTAGGCGCGCTGGATCGCGACGAGGGCTTCATCAATCGTCTTCGGCTCGGCGTCCCACTTGGTATAGCTGCGCACCATACCCGCCATGTCGTGCGCGGTATGCGCGGCGATGAAATCCGGATCGTTTCCGGCGAACATCAACACCGGTGTGCGGTCGTAATAGGCCTGGTAGATGGACATCGCGGCGTGTTGAATTCCAATCGTGCCGTGCAGGACTGCCAGCATCGGCTTGCCTTCCGCCTTGGCATAGCCGTGAGCCATGGTGACCGCCGACTCTTCGTGCAGCGCCGTAATCCACTCCGGCATGCGGTTGGGAGGGTTGCCGTAGTTGATGAAGGATTCCTGCAGCCCCTCGAAGCTCGAACCCGGATTGGCGGCGGCGTATTCGATCCCGAGATCGCGGACGGTTTGCACCATGAGATCGGATCCGGGGCGTGTGATGGTGCGGGTGACGGCTGGAGGCCGGACATCGCCGGCATCACGGGCAATTTGCGTCTCCGTGGGACTCGGCGCGCCACCGGTCTGCGCCGTCTCCGTCTGAGTGCGCCGCGTCTGAGCTTCTACCGCGGGCGCGGAGGTTACGAGCGCCGCTGCTCCACTCGCTGCGCTCTTCAAAAAGCCGCGGCGGCCGACCGAGATCTTCTTTGACTTGGCCATATCTTCCCTCTTTGGCTCTCCTGCAACGCCGGGAGCATTCTGCTATGTCAGCTTCGGCCATGATATCACCACCCCTGAACCGTTTCTCCCGCGCGCCACGGCGCAGCGGTCCGGACCGTGCCGGGCGCCGTTCGCCAGCGGGCGTTCGTCATGAAGGGCCCAGCGAGTGATAAAATTACAGATTCGGCCGTTTTCGGCCGCCGTTGAGGTTAGTACGACAGGACGCTGCCAAACCTTACTCGAGGATGCCCTCGGAAGCGAAGGCGCCGAGCTCGCCCGCCTGTATCTCGGCGATACTCAGGTTGCGAATCTTGTGGAGGACGCTGAGGAAGCCGCCTCGGCTCAACTGCGCACGACGTTTCAAATGCCTCTGGACCAAAGAGCAGAATTCTCACGCGTCTTTGCCATCAAATTAAAGCAATTAATGAAAGAGCCCTGCGGCGGGGACCTCGAGGCGCCGCGTGCGCGGTGAGGAGGGTCAACCCGTCCGCGTCAATGGAACAATATCGGTCTCATGTCAATAGCCAGCCTACAATTCACACGTGATCCTTCGATACCGTTAAGCGAGAACAAACACCTGCTGCGGTGGGTGGCCAAGATAGCGGAGCTGACCAAGCCCGCCAATATCCACTGGGTGGATGGTTCCCAGCAGGAGTACGAGACGCTCTGCGCGCAGATGTGCGAGAGCGGCACGCTGCTCAAGCTGAATCAGGAGCTGTGGCCGGGTTGCTACTACGCTCGTTCCGATGCCGGCGATGTTGCCCGCGTCGAGGACCGCACATTCATCTGCTCGCTCTCGAAAGAGAACGCGGGTCCGACGAACAACTGGGTCAATCCTTTCGAGATGCGCCGGAAACTGAAGGAGCTGTTCAACGGCTCGATGCGGGGCCGGACGATGTACGTCCTGCCCTTCAGTATGGGCCCGGTCGGGGCGGCTATGTCGCAGATCGGCGTGCAGCTTACGGATTCGCCCTACGTGGTCGTAAACATGCGCATCATGGCGCGTATCGGCATGGCGGTGTTTCAGGAGATCGACCGCGACACCAAGCGGGTGGTGCCCTGTGTGCACAGCGTGGGCGCGCCGCTCGCACCGGGGCAGAAAGATGTTCCCTGGCCGTGCAACAAGGAAAAATACATTGTTCATTTTCCGGAAACCCGGCAGATCTGGTCCTACGGTTCCGGCTATGGGGGGAACGCGCTGCTCGGGAAAAAATGCTTCGCGCTGCGTATTGCCTCCAATATGGCTCGCGATGAAGGCTGGATGGCCGAGCACATGCTCATCCTCGGCGTGGAGGACCCGCACGGCGAGAAGACTTACGTCGCGGGCGCGTTTCCGAGCGCGTGCGGCAAGACCAACTTCTCGATGCTGATTCCGCCCAAAGCGTTCGCAGGCTGGAAGGTGTGGACGGTGGGCGACGACATCGCGTGGATCCGGCCCGATGAGCATGGCCGCCTGCGCGCGATCAATCCGGAAGCCGGGCTGTTCGGCGTAGCGCCGGGCACGTCGATGAAGACCAACCCGAACGCGATGACGATGCTTTCCAAGAACACGATTTTCACCAACACGGCGCTGACACGCGAAGGCGGGGTGTGGTGGGAGGGCATGACCGAGGAGCCGCCGGCGGAGTGTCTCGACTGGCAAGGCAAGCCTTGGACGCCGCAGATCGGCAAAGAGACAGGAGCCAAGGCCGCGCACCCCAACGCGCGGTTCACCGCTCCGGCCGCGCAGTGTCCCACGATCGACCCGGCCTGGGAAGATCCGCACGGTGTGCCCATCAGCGCCTTCATTTTCGGAGGCCGGCGCGCCACAAACATTCCGCTGGTTTACCAGGCGTTCAATTGGACTTCCGGCGTGTACATCGGCGCCACCATGGGTTCGGAGATGACGGCCGCCGCCGTCGGCACCATCGGCAAGGTGCGCCGCGACCCCATGGCCATGCTGCCGTTCTGCGGCTATCACATGGGCGATTATTTCCGCCACTGGATTTCGATGCAGCACGGCTTGAGCGAGACGCCCCGCATCTTTCACGTCAACTGGTTCCGCAAGGACGAGCACGGCAATTTCCTGTGGCCCGGCTTTGCGGAAAACATGCGCGTACTGAAATGGATCGTGGACCGCTCGCGCGGCCGGGCTCTGGGGCGAGAAACGCCGATCGGCTGGATGCCGCGGTACGACGACCTGGAGTGGAAAGGGCTGGAATCTTTCCCGCGCAAGACTTTCGAGCAATTACAGGCTTTCGACCGCGTCGCCTGGCGCAGCGAGGTGATGTCCCACGAGGAACTGTTCCTCGCCCTGCACGATCATCTTCCCGCGGAGATGGTCTATGAGCGCGAGCTGTTGATCTGCCGTTTAGGAACGGCCCGCGATACGACGTACGCCGCCCCACCGCCACATCACGAAATGGACGAGGGCCTCTAAAGGCACGCTGCAGATTCTGCCAATTTGGGATGCAGGCACGGTCCGGCAGGGGATATTCCGTTACCGAAATCGGGAGATGGGCTGGCCCGGACTCGAAGATTGCCGGCTTGCCGACGACCGCTACGTGACTGTCATTGACTTCGAACCGCACCGCTTGTGCTCTCCCGCCGGTTTCTCGACCCGGGCAGAGGAGCGGGGAAATTTTGGCCCTCCGCTTGCTCCAGAGCACCCGCAGTAACGGAGGAAGTCTCATGGTAGTCGCCGCAGGTCTCGCAGTGCTGGTCGTAGTTGGATTGCTTTTGTCGATGGTCCAGACGCCACCCCACGTGGGGCGTTAAGGACACGGTGTAGCGTCAAATCGTCACACTACCGGGTAACGGGTTCAGGGGATTTCCGCAAGCCTGAAGGGGAAGCCGGTCTCCGCCGTAACAACGTTCCAGTCCACACGCGATAGCCCAGCAGGAGAGCCGCCAGAAATCCATAGAAAATCGGCTCCCGCACGTCGGACTTCACAGACCAGTAATAGTGGATCACGCCCGCGATAATCGCGATGTAGATGAGGCGATGCAGCTGCTGCCAGCGCTTGCCGCCGAGCCGGCGGATCCAGCCCGCGGTCGAGGTGATCGCCAACGCCGTCAGGATTACCAGGGCGGCAAAGCCGACAGTGATATAGGTGCGTTTGCCGATATCGGTAAGGATTTCGTTCCAGTCGAAGAATTTGTCTATTACCAGGTAGGTGAGGAAGTGCAGGGAGGCATAGAAGAAGGCGAACAGCCCGACCATTCGCCGGTAGCGGATCAACTCTGGGCGCTTGAGAAGTTTGCGGGCGGGCGTGATGGCCAGCGTAATGAGGATCAGCCGCAGCGTCCAATCACCGGTGTAGTGGGTAACGAATTCGATCGGGTTGGCGGTCAGCCGATGGTTATATGCGCGCCAGAGCAGCCAGAAGAACGGCGCCAGGCCCAAAACAAAAACGAGCACTTTGGTCCAGCGCCGCTTCAGCATCTCTAATAATATTTGATCAGGTCCATGCCCTTATAAAGGCTCGCTACCTGGTCGCCGTAGCCGTTGAACATCAGAGTGTCGCGCCGGCCGAATTCCCCGAGGCGCCGTTCCTTGGCCTGGCTCCAGCGCGGGTGCGGCCGGTTGGGGTTGACGTTGGAATAAAAACCGTACTCATTGGGAGCGTACTCGTTCCACGTGGCGGGCGGCTGGCTGCCGACGAACTTGATTTTCACAATCGATTTGATGCTCTTAAAGCCATATTTCCAGGGGATCACCAGACGCACCGGCGCACCGTCCTGCGGGGGCAAGGTCGTCCCGTACATCCCGACGCAGAGCAGGGTCAGCGGGTGCATCGCTTCATCCATCCGCAGCCCTTCGACGTACGGGAGGGGAATTCCGGCCTGGAACGGCGAAAGCATCTGCTTGGGATCATAGAGCGTCTCAAACGCCACGAACTTCGCCTTGGCGGTAGGCTCGGCTTCTTTGATCAGGGTGCTGAGCGAGTAGCCGATCCAAGGCACAACGATGGACCACGCCTCCACACAGCGGTGCCGGTAAATACGCTCTTCCAGCGGGGCGGCTTTCATGATCTCGTCGATGGTAATCTTGCGAGGTTTGGCGCACTCGCCTTCGATCGACACGGTCCACGGGTAGGTTTTGAAATTTCGCGCCCGGACCTGGGGTTCGTCTTTGCCGGTGCCGAACTCGTAATAGTTGTTGTAACCGGTAACATCCTCCTCGGAATTGATTTTCTCGCCCGTAGTGCTGAGGGGGCTCTTCACGGTTTGGAGTTTAGTGGTTGCTGCCAAGGCGCGCCGCGAGGGCGACAGCAGTTCATTTCCGGCCAGAAAGGCCGCGGGAACGCCCGCGAGAAATTTCCGGCGATTGAGGTACATCGATTGAGGCGTTACGTCCGAATAACGGAGATCCGGCGATTTCTTGATAAGCATGACAGCACTCCTATATCCTCTGAGTAGCCGAAATATTCCCTTGTTCAGCATTTTACCAATTTCCCGCCCAGCCCTACGGCTTTGAACGGCTCTGCGGTAATTGCAGGATCATGCCAGCATAATTTCATATCAAAAGGCCTGCAACATACTAATATGGAAGAGAAAGCATTAAAGGCCGCAGTTGCGGGCGATTGCCCGGCAGTAAAGGAATGCGAATGCCGCCGCCGATCCAGCAGAAGACGCGCAGCCGCTGGGCGCTTTTGCTTGCATTGCCCATCCTCGCGGCCTTGGCCATGTCGTTCTTCGCGAACCGCGCCCGCGAAGAAAATGCCATGGTCCGACATACTCTGGAGGTCCAGCTTTCCCTCGAAGGACTCCTCTTCAGGCTGGATTACGCCGAGACCAACCAGCGCGGTTACCTGCTCACGGTCGAAAAACGGTTCCTCGAATCGTATCAGAAGATCCTGCCTCAAGTTCGCCAGCATCTCGCGGATCTGCGAAAGCTAACCCTGGACAACGCGCGCCAACAGCGGGCGCTGGCGCGGATCGAACCGCTAGTCATGCAGAAATTCGATCACATGGAGGACAACATCCGTTTACGGCGAACGGGCAGTTTTGACACCACCGCGTTGGAGCGCCGGATCGACGAAGGTAAGGTCCTGATGGATTCGATCCATACAGCGGTTGACGAGATGCGCCGGGAGGAAGAGCGGTTGCTCCGGCTGCGACAACTGGATTTCGTCAGCGCGACTATCCGTTTGACCTGGAGCTTCGTTTTGCTGGGCGTAATCACGATTCTGCTGGTAGGGTCGCTCTACCGCACAGTGGTCCGTTACAGCCGCCAAATCTCGGAGCTAAATTCCGATTTGGAACAGCGAGTCCAAGACCGCACTGCCTCCTTGCAGGCTAGCGAGCTTCTGCTGAAGACCTTTGTGAGGCACGTGCCGGCCTCGGTGGCCATGCTCGACCGCGACATGCGCTACCTCGAGGTGAGCGACCGGTGGTGCATGGATTACCATCGAACGAGCGACCAGATGCTTGGCCGGTCGCACTACGAAATCTTTCCCGACCTTCCCGAGCGCTGGAAGCAAATTCACGCCCGCTGCCTGGCCGGCGAGAGTCTGAGCGCCGAGGAAGACTTGTGGGAGCGCGCCGACGGCAACTGCAGCTGGCTGCGCTGGGAAGTCCGGCCCTGGGGAAACCGCGACCAGAAGCCCGAGGGTATGCTGATCTTTGCCGAGGACATCACCGAACGCAAGCAGATGGAAGCGGCGTTGCGCCACAGCGAGCAGGAATTGCGGGCGCTGGCGGCCAATCTAATGACCGTGCAAGAAGATGAGCGCCGGCGGATTGCGCGCGACCTCCACGACGACGTCACCCAGCGGTTAGCGTTCCTTTCGATCGAGATCGGTAAACTGGCCAACGCGCCGGTTTTGACGCGGGAAGTTGCCGGCCAGCTTCGTTCCTTGCAAAGTCAGGTAGTTCAGGCATCCCAGGAAGTCCGCCGCTTGTCTCACGGCCTGCATCCGTCGGTGATCGAGGATTTCGGGTTGAGCATCGCTCTGGAGGAATTCTGCGATGAGGCCGGCAAAGCGCAGGGCATCGCGGTCCGGTTTGAAGGCCCGATCGCGGATTCGGATTTGGGCCTGGAAGCCGCCTCCTCGCTTTACCGGGTGGCTCAGGAAAGCGTTCACAATGCCGCCAAGCACGCGGGCGCGACCGAGGTACGGGTGGCGCTCAGCCGCGACGAGCAGCGATTCCAACTGCTGGTGAGCGATAACGGAACCGGGTTCGATGCCCAGGAGCGCGGCCCGAACGTAGGCCTGGGCATCGTCAGCATGAAGGAGCGCATGCGCATGGTGAATGGCGAGATCTCCATTACATCGCGGGAGGGCATCGGGACCGAAGTGCGGGCCACCGCCGCGCTGACGGGAGGGCGCCATGAAACGGCAGCGAATTCTCCTGGCTGACGATCATTCCCTGATTCTCAAGGGAATCATGGGACTGATCGAGAGCCACTATGACGTGGTTGGCGCCGCCGAAAATGGGAAGATCCTCGTCAACGAGGCTCTCCGCCTTAAACCGGATATCGTAGTGCTCGATGTGAGCATGCCAATCATGAACGGGATTGACGCCGCGCGCGAAATCAAAAAGGAACTCCCGGCGACTAAGCTGGTCTTCCTGACCATGTATTCAAGCCCCGTCTACCTCCGCAAGGCCCTGGAAGCAGGCGCCTCCGCTTACGTCTTGAAGTCCGGAGCCGGGGAGGAATTATTGTCCGCCATCGGGGAGGCGTGCAAGGGCAAGACCTACATCACGCCGCAATTCGGCCGCGACCTCATCCAGACGATTGGCTCCTGGTCCGAAGGCCGCGGCCGGTCGTCGCTGGAGCTTACAGACCGCCAGCGACAGATTCTGCAACTGGTTGCCGAAGGCCGGCAAAACAAAGAAATCGCCGATATCCTTCACGTTTCGGTGAAGACGGTGGAATTTCACCGCAGCCGCCTCAGCACGAAACTGGGCGCCCGCAGCGTGGCCGAACTCACCCGATTTGCTATAGAAGAAGGCCTCATCCCGGGCCCCCATCACTAGTCCAACCCGCCCATCCGCCCTGCGGAACTAGGTATCGCCCTAGGTGTCCAGTCTCTCCTCTCATGCGAATATTGGATCAACCTTGCTACTGGGGAACAGACATGAGCTCAAAGAGAGGACCCGCGTTGGGAATGCCCACGCCACTGAATGTCCAAAAGATACTGGATCGCTTGCGATGGGAACGCCGTCAGCTTGACCGGCGAATCGCCCATCTCGAAAACAGGTCTCCGGGCGCACGCCAACCGTGCGCCCGGAAGTCGCTCCGACGCCAAGCACACTGAAGAAGAGCCAGCGATGGTTGCCATTGGGAAAGTGGTTGTCATGTGCATGCATTGCAAACGGATCCGGATAGATTCTCCGATGCAAGACTGCTGGTGCCTCATCCAAGAGTGGGTGGACGAACCACCCGACACCGTGAGCCACGGGTTGTGCCCCGAGTGTCTAAACAAACATTATCCTGCCAGGTAAATATAGGACGAATGCGTCACCACTTATCGGAATCCAGCATGGCCCCCGCGGAGTTCGGCGCGGCCATTCCAACCGCTAGACCGCAAGCTCTTCTCGTCAGCCCGGCAATTGAGGATGAGGTTCTGCTCACCCAACTCTTTCGCGAGCAGGGCTGGAAACTATCGACCGCGAAAACCCTGCCAGCGGCCCGGGCGTTTCTTCGCGAGAATACGATTCCATTAGCGATCACCGAACAAGATCTCCCGGCCGGCAATTGGAAAGATCTCATGATCGAGATTCAGGATTTGCCCCGTCCTCCGCTGTTGGTGGTAATGTCCCGCTTGGCGGATGAACGCCTCTGGTCCGAGGTCTTAAATTTCTGCGGTCATGATGTGCTGATCAAACCGCTGTGCCAGTCCGAAGCCGTAAGGATTTTCAACCACGCTTTTCACCACTGGTATTCCCCCCGCGCGATGAAACGGGCAGCAATGGGGGAATGAGGATCGATTGTTTACTCCACAACCGCTGAGAGCAACAGAAAACTATTCATTGGAAGCGGATCCGCCGGCGCGCCGCAAGCGGGTGAGGTTCCCCGTGCGCCTCGCGGTGGAATTCCTGATGAACGGGCGCAAGTGCCGGGGCGTGACCACCAATATGAGCAGCAGCGGCGTCTTCGTCCTCACTACCGACACTCTCGGGGTGAATAAGCCCATTCGCCTTAGCATTGAGTGGCCAGCGATCCTCGAAGGGCGCTGTCCGCTCTGCCTAGCTATTCAAGGTAGGATTCTGCGCGCTACGCGTCACGGCGTGGCGGTTGGGATTGAGAAATATGAATTTCGGTTGCGGCCGAGCCGCAGGCCCGGCGCCGGTCACTCTTCGTCATGATCCGCCGCGGCGCTGGCCGGAGCCAGCATCCCGCTTAACTCCTCGACGCTGACAGCCCTCGGCTTCATCGGTGTTTTTGCATCCACGATTGCCGGCTCCAGCACGAATTGTGAAACGCCAGTCAGTTCCTGCTCGAGGTTGAAATCCGGGACGCGGCGCAGCGCCGGCACTTGCGCGATGCCGTGTTCCGTGATGACACACTCCATCCCGTTGGAGAGCAGAAAGCGAATTTTCAATTGTTTGCGAATCGAGAGCTTGCGCAGGTCCGCAAGCTTCATCGCTCGGCTTCCTGGTAATCGTCGACAGCCTGGCCAAGGGCGGCGCGCGTGGCAATCTGCTCCTGGCAGGTAACACAATAGCGGGCCCATGGCACCGCCTCCAGGCGCTTCACCGAGATGGGCTCTTCACACTCCAGACAGACACCGTAAGTGCCCTGCTCGATGCGCTGCAGCGCGTCGGAAATCTCACGCAGCAGCTTCATATCGATGGTATTCCGGTTCAGGAAGATCCACTCCTCGTGATGTTGCTGGCTCAGATCGCCTTCGTCGGAAGGAACGTCGAGCCGCGCGACCACTTGGGCCGCCTTCTGGGCGGACATACTGCGACGGACTTCCTGTGCCTTCTTTTCGAGCATGTTCCGGTATGTGGCGAGCTTCAGTCCGTTTTTCATAATTTTGACCACTTCACTTTGACGCAAACCCGACAGCAAAAGTTGCAAAGCCTTTTGGGGGGATCAATCGGCGCGAATTTATGGCAGTATACCGGGGAAATTGCAGAAAGTCAAATGTTACGTATAATTTACAGCACAGCTTGGGACTTGGCACCACCAGAAGGCGGTGGTATCGAAAGGTTAGGGCTTGCTAACTTCCTCAGCTACTTGGATTTTTCCACGGCAGCAATAAGCTCCGGGACCACCTGGAACAGATCGCCGACAATGCCGTAGTCGGCCACCTCAAAAATGGGGGCGTTCGGATCTTTGTTGATGGCGACCACGATGCGCGAGCCCTTCATGCCGACTAAGTGCTGAATCGCGCCGGAAATGCCGACGGCCATGTACATTTTCGGCGCCACCGTCTGGCCGGAGCTGCCCACCTGTCGTTCCATCGGCAGCCAGCCGGCGTCACAAATGGGCCGTGATGCCGCCAGTTCCGCACCGAGGGCGGCAGCGAGCTTCTGCACCAGGGGAATCTGATCGGCTTCCTTAATGCCGCGGCCGACCGAGACGATGAGTTCGGCCGCGCTGAGATCGACCGCGCGCTGCGCCTCGCGAAATAAATCGAGCGGCCTGGTTCGAATCTCCGAGGCCGAAATGGTTGGCGCGAATGCCTCGACCGACGCCGATCCGTCGGCCACCTGATCGGCGCGATACGCGCCGGCTTGCAGAGAAGCGAAATTGGGAGCGTCAGTCGCAAAGCGGACATCCGCGTTCACTTTGCCCTGGAACAACTGCCGCACCAGAATCAATTGTCCGTTCTCGACGCGGTGAGCAATCACGTCGGTGACCGCCACCCTGCCCAGAGCGGTCGCGAGCTTCGGCAAAAAGTCTCTTACCTGATAGGTATGAGGAAACAGAACCAAGGAGGGCTTGACCTGCGCGATGAGCTGCCGCAGGGCCAGAGTGTACCCGTCGGGAGTGTAATTTTCCAACGCCGCATGGTCGACGAGATACGCCTTCTCGAGTTGCTTGCGTCCCAGTTCGTCGGCGAAAGCGCGGCCGCCCGTCCGCACGACCGCGGCGGAGGCCGTGGTATTGAGTTCGCGCGCGATCTGCTGCGCGGCGGCCAGAGTTTCCCAAGACATCCGATGCCACACCTGACCGTTATTTTCCAGAACCGCGAGCACGCTCATAGGACTCTCGCCTCGAATTTCAGTTTCTCGATCAACTGCGCCGCGGCTTCCTTGGGATTGCCTTCGAACAACTGGGTCCGCTTGGTACGTTCGGGGGCGTAAACGCGCTGCAGGACCACGGCCGCCGTGCCGCCGGCGACCCCCAGTTCTACCGGAGTAAGGCGCTTGACTTCCTTGGTCTTGGCCTTCTTGATGCCCATGAGGGTGGCGTAGCGCAATTTGTTGATTCCGGATTGAATGGTCAGCAGCGCCGGCAGGGGCATCTCGACGTGCTGGAACCAGCCGTCTTCGAGCTCACGCTTGACCCGGATCAGGCCATCCTGCTTTTCCACCTGCATGATGATGGTCGCATGCGGCAGGGCGAGCAGCTCGGCGAGAATCACGCCCGTTTGCCCATAACCGAGGTCGTCGGATTGCAAACCGGTGAGGATCAGGTCCGGTGCTTCTGTTTTGAGGCCGGCCGCCAGGAGGCGGGCCGTTGCCAGCGGATCAAAATCGGCCGCTTCGGCAGTTTCGATGTGAATGGCGCGATCGGCGCCTTTGGCGAGCGCTTCGCGGATGGTCTGCGCCGCAGCCGCCGGCCCCGCGCAAAGCACCACCACTTCGCCGCCATGCTTTTCTTTTAGTTGCAGACCCTCTTCCAGGGCGTAGGCATCGGGCTCGTTGATCTCGTGCGTCAGATCGGCTTCTTCGATCCACTTGCCCGCCGGCGCGATCCGCAACTGGGAATCGCGCGCCGGGACCTGTTTGATAGCAACAACGATCTTCATTATTCTTGATAGCGTTTAAAAATCAGGCAGCCGTTGGTTCCGCCGAAGCCGAAGCTGTTGGACAGCGCATACTCGATCTTCATGGGCCGGGCCTTGTGCGGAATGTAATCGAGGTCGCACGATTCATCCGGATTGTCGAGATTCATGGTAGGCGGCGCAATCTGATCACGAAGCGCCAGCACCGTGATGCCGGCCTCCAATCCGCCGGCGCCGCCCAGCAGGTGGCCCGTCATGGATTTGGTCGAGCTAACCGCCAGTTTATAAGCATGCGCGCCGAAGGTGCGTTTGATAGCGACGGTTTCGATCCGGTCGCCTACTTCCGTAGAAGTCCCGTGCGCGTTGATGTAGTGGATCTGCTGGGGCTCAAGCCTGGCATCGCGCAAGGCATTGCGCATGACGCGGTAGGCGCCGTCTCCATTGTCGGGCGGGGCGGTCACGTGAAACGCGTCGGCGCTCATGCCGTAGCCGACAATTTCCGCCAGGATACGGGCGTTACGGCCGCGGGCCGATTCGAGTTCCTCCAGGATCAGCATCCCCGCACCTTCCCCAACCACGAACCCGTCCCGATCGCGATCCCACGGACGCGAGGCGCGCTGCGGCTCGTCGTTACGGGTGGACAGGGCCCGCATGGCCGCAAACCCGCCGATTCCCATGGGAGTAATACAGGCTTCGGTGCCGCCGCAGATCATCATGTCGGCCTCGCCGCGCTGGATGATGCGGAACGAATCGCCGATCGAATGAGCGCTGGTGGTGCAGGCCGTCGCCGTCGCCGAATTCGGCCCCTTGGCCCCGGTTCGAATGGAAACGTAGCCGGACGCCAGGTTGATGATGGTTGCCGGAATAAAAAAGGGCGAAATCCGGCGCGGACCATGTTCGAGCAGTGTCTGATGTTCGCGCTCGATGACTTCGAAACCGCCGATGCCGCTGCCGATATATACGCCCGCCTGTTCGGCGTTCTCGGGAGTTACTTTGTATCCGGAACTGCTCAGGGCGCACTCCGCCGCCGCGATGGCGAACTGAATAAACCGCCCCATCTTTTTAATTTCTTTTTTCTCGATATAGCGCGCGGGGTCGAAATCCTTGACCTCGCCGGCAATCCGGCAGGAAAAGGCGGAGGCATCAAATTGAGAAATGGGACCAATCCCCGATTTGCCCGAACGGATCGCCTCCCAGGACGTCTCGGTTCCAATCCCTAACGACGTCAGGAGACCGACGCCGGTGACTACCACTCTTCGCGACAATACTATTTCCCCCGGGTAGGAATGACGCCTACTTCTTCGCGGTCTTGCTTTCTATGTAATCAATAGCGTCCTTGACCGTGGTGATCTTCTCGGCATCCTCGTCAGGAATCTCCAGCTCGAACGCCTCTTCGAAGGCCATGACCAGTTCCACGATGTCCAGCGAATCGGCTCCGAGGTCGTCGACAAACGAGGCGTTGTTGTCGACCTGGCTCTCGTCGACGCCGAGTTGTTCGACAATGATCTGCTTCACCTTCTGCTCAACTGCCATGATTCCTCCTGGATATGCAAGCCCGTTGATTTTAACTGGCCGTGCGAATCGTTCGCAAGTAAAGGAGCGCAACCCATCGGGCGCGCCGGCCATCCGGAACTGCGGTCGGATATTTCTATTCTGCCACGGAATGCGGCACGTCATTCCGGCGCGCCGAAGCGCCCGACCGATGCGAGAGTGTCACTCCAAGCATGAGTCATGGTCGAGGACCAGGTGCGGCGTCCACACGGCGCCAGAAGCAGCAGCCCGCAGGCACGCCCTACTTGCCCTTCGGCAGAAGTTTCATGTTCACGGGCAGCGTGAATAAATCGTCCTTCAAATTACGGTTGATCTCAACCGAGTCCGAGAAAATCTCGTAGGTCTTCTCGCCGTTGCGGGTTCGGCGCACATCGAACGGCCACTTCACGCCGCCACCCACATCCCGGTATTTCGAAAAGTCGGTCTCCTCCTTGTCGAAATCCTTGTACTCGGTGTTGCGGCGCTTATAGAGTTGGTGCACCGGAAGCTTGCTGGTTTGGCTGAAATAAACGGTGACGGTGCGGTTGTCGGCGTCGGTAATATCCACGATATCAACGGGTTGATTCAAGTATATGTCGGAGCCTTGCGAGTAAAAGATCAGGCCGGGCTCGTCGAGCCGCTCCCGCAGAATATAAAAAATGCTCCGCAGCGTGCTGTCTTTATAGTTGGCGTATCGATCATCGGCCAGCGGCCGCGCTCCGCGAAAGGTGATTTCCCACGCCCCCGTTTCATTGAATAATACGGCGCTATATTCGTCTTTGCCAAAGGCCTGGCGCTCGCGCAGCGAAAGCTGCCCGGGAGCCGGAGCGAGATAGCGCGTATAGATTTTCGCGATCGAAAGACCCGAGAGTTCCTCGCGGTAGAAGGAATAGGCGCGCCCGGCCTCGACGCGATCGTCCATGTGCCGGTAGGCGTCGCCGCCCAAGGCCTGGAGTGCATCGTACACGACCCGTTTGCCGCGTTCAGCCGGCGTTTCGCCTGAAGCCGCGCACGCCGCGGCGCAGAGGACGGCCAGCAGTCGCACCTTCGACCTCATTGCTCATTCTCCTTTAGGCCCGGGATCGCGAGATCAACGGCCTTGACGCCGCCACCCAGCGCCGTCAGCGGCTGCGCGAACTGCTGCGGATTGCCCACTGCCACGACGGTAAAGTCTTCGGGGTGGAGGCGCTGCCTGGCTACACGCAGCACGTCAGCCTTCGTGACGGCGGCAAGCGCCTTCTGGTATTGCTGGATGAAATCCCTCGGGTAGCCGAAATACTCGTAAGTAAGCAAGCGCCCCAAAGTTTTGGCGCGGGTGTCGAACGCGAAAACGATGCTGTTGAGCGCCGTCTCCTTGGCGGTTTTCAACTCGTCATCAGTCACTTCGGCCGTTCGGATCCTCTCGACTTCTTCCCGAACCGCCTTGAGCGCCTCCACAGTGGAGGCCGATTTGGTGCTGCCGGAGATCTCGAACAGGCCCGGATGATCGTAATTGGCTGCCCAATCGGCGCCGATCTCGTAGGCGTCACCCATCCGTGTGCGAACGCGCTGGAAGAGCCGGCTGCGGAAGCCCCCGCCGAGAATATCGGACATCACTTCCAGGGCCGGATAGTCCTTGTCGCGGAGTTCACCACCAAGCTGTCCCATAGAGAAGAACGTCTGCGCCACATCCGTTTTGACCGCCAGATAGATTCCCGGAGCGGCCTGCTCGCGGACTTTAGGAAAGGGCGGCACGGGCGCCTGCCCGGCCGTCCATCCCGCGAAGGCTTTTTCGATCTTCGCCTGCATCTCGGCCGTGTTGAAATCACCCCACACGGCCAGCAAGACGTTTTTGGGAAAGAAGTAACGCCGGTAGAAGTCCACAAGGTCTGTGCGGCCGATGCGGTCCAGGGTGGCGTATTCGATTTGCCAGCCGTACGGCGAGTCCTTGCCGTAGATGATATTGGCGAATTCGCGTTGGTCGATGCCGTGCGCATCGTCATTGCGCCGCGCGATGCTGCTGCGCAGCTGATTTTTGGCGAGTTCGAACCGTTCCTGACGGAACGCCGGGCCCGTGAGTACGTCGTGAAACACACCGAGAACTTCGTCGGTATTCTCTTTCAACGCACTGAAAGAAACCGAACCGCTGTTCTCCCCGATATCGCTCTCGACGCTGGCGGCGATATCCTCCAATTCCTGATCAAGCTGGTCGCCGGTCTTGGATTGCGTGCCGCCGGTGCGCATCACCATGCCCGTCAGAGTCGCGAGCCCGACCTTGTCGGCGGGGTCGAAAAGATTGCCGGTGCGAATGCGCGCCGCCCCGTTGACGATCGGCAACTCGTGATCCTCCAGCAGAAACAACTTCATGCCATTGGGCAAGGTAACGGTCGCGACGTCGGGAATGTGAATGGGTTTGAGCGGTGGGAACTTGAGATCTTGCACTAAGGGAACACGCGCGGCCGGCGGGACAACGGGCTTGGTCTGTGCCCAGAGCGGGGCAGATGCGGCCAGTGCCATCCATGCCACCGGTTTACCGGAAAGCATCATTGCACATCTCCTTGCGGACGCGCCGCCGTCCGCGGACCACTCGTGTTTACGGTATATGCGGTGGTGCGCGAGGATGTCACGAAGTACTGCTTCGCCACGCGCTGTACATCATCGGCGGTCACCCGATCAATCTCATCGAGGGAGGTGAACAGCTTGCGCCAGTCGCCATATGCCGCGTAATACGCGGTGAGCAGCGAAGCCAGACCCGGGTTGCTGGCCAGCCGTCGGATCACGTCGGCCCGCGCCTTGGTTTTGACGCGCGCCAGGGTCTCGGAATCTACTTTCTCCGCCTCGAAGCGCTTCAGCAAATCCTCGAGCGCCTTTTGATTCTCCTCAACGGTATGCCCGAGGGCCGGAGCCACGAAGAACAGGAACAAGTTCGGGTAACGGCTATCGGGGTAGCTGTCACCGGCCTCGGCTTCCAGCGCCACCTGCTTGTCGCGAACCAGATCTTCATAAAGCAATCCGGTACGGCCACCGGAAAGAATGCCGGAGATGATGTCGAAGACGGGGTCATCCTTATCATATTGATCGGGCCGTTTGTAACCAATCACCAGGAGCGGCTGGCTGGGTGAATCGACCACCGCCGTCTTCGGCCCCGGCTGCGGGGGTTCTTCCGTGTGGAGGACCGGCGGCAGCGGCCGTGACGGCAGCGGTCCGAAATAGCGCTCCGCCAGGCGGCGGGACTCTGCCGGATTCACATCGCCGACAATCCCGATCACGATATTAGCCGGCACGTAATATTTCTCGAAGAATTTCCGCGCGTCGGCGAGCCGCAGATTCACGATATCGCTCGGCCACCCGCCGGGAGGATTGCGATACGGATGCGCTTCGAAAGCCGTTGCCGAAAAATCCTCCAGCAGCTTGCCCTGCGGACTCGATTGCACGCGCATCCGGTTCTCTTCCAAAACCACGTCCCGCTCTTTGTAAAATTCGCGGAAGACTGGCTGCAGGAAGCGCTGCGACTCGAGCAGGAACCAGAGCTCGATGCGGTTCGACGGCAGGCTGTAGAAGTATTCGGTGGAATCATAAGAGGTGCTGGCGTTGAGCCCGACGCCGCCGTTCTCTTCGATAATGCGCGGATATTCGTTAGGAACCACATAGGACTCAGCATGCTCAATAGCGGTCTGAAGCTGCGCCTCCAAACTCTTGACCTTCGCCGGATCCGCCTTCGGCCCCTTGTTCCGTTCGGCGTCGAGGCGATCATACGCCGCTTCCACGGCCGAGATGGCTTTTTTCTCCTCCGGCCGGTTGGTCGTCCCGATGGTTTCGGTGCCCTTGAACGCCATATGTTCGAACATGTGTGCGATGCCCGTGGCGCCTGAAGGGTCGTCCACCGAGCCCGCGTTGACATATGTATGGAAGGCGACCACAGGCGCCTCGTGCCGCTCGACCACGATGAAGTGCAGGCCGTTGGCAAGGCTGAATTCCGTGACCTTCTTTTCGAAATCCTTCAGACTCTGCGCCGCAACCGAGACGCATACCATGAACAGGACGAGGCCAAAACGCCGGGGTTTCACTAGGTTAATGACTCCTGTATTACGAGGATAACAGGCCCGCCCAGGCGGCTGTCTGTCCAGGGCCGCCCGCGCTTGTCCGCGGATATACACCCATAACTTGGGACTACAAGTACCTCGCGAGTACCCGCATTACTGTTGTTTCGATTTCAAGGACCGCATACTGAACTCGTTTCACGACGAAGCGAGAACCGAACTTATGAACCCACTCAGGACAGGCCAGACCGAAAGGAACGAAGCCGAGACAATTGGCGGAGAACGCAGAGCCGACCGGCGTTATGATATCAACCTCACCGTGCGCTGGAAGCTGATCCGCCGCCGCCGCGTACTGGATTCCGGAACCGGCAAGACCGTCGATCTATCGAGCGGCGGGCTCTTAATTGAAACAGACCGCGAGCTGCCATCGGGGCTCAACATAGAATTGTCGATCGCATGGCCCGTCCTGCTGCACAACGTCGCTCCATTGCAGCTGGTTGTCGCCGGACGCGTAGTCCGCGCCGCTGGCCAGCGCGTCGGCGTCCGCATGGTGCAGCATGAGTTCCGGACCGTCAGCATGCCCGCGGAGCGGCGCGCGGAGATTTCGTTGATTGCGCGCAATGGCGGCATGGCGGCTAACGGCGGTATGTCGTCATCGGGCAAGAATCACTAGGTTTCCTCCTCCTCCTCCTTCTCCTCCACCACCGGCCGCCGCGATCTGTACTCGCAGCGGCCCTTTTTTTAGCGGCGGATCTAGTGGGGACGACCTTTACGCGGCGGCGCCGGGCGCGCCGGTTGGTCATCGGCCGAATGGTCCGAAGCAGAATCGGGCTCAGCTTGTGTTGCGGCGGGCGCCGGACTGCACGCACCCACGGTCACTGCAAACGACGCGGCCGGAGTCCAGCGCCCGCCTTCCTGGTGTTCCACCCGAAATGCCTTCGTCCTGCCGTCCGCCTGCACGCGCCATAAGGGCGGTGACCCTGCGTCCGGGATCCGCATTGACCGATTGCGTGCTTCCCGGATATTCCATGTCTCCCCGCCATCGCTGGATTCGAACCGCTCGTAGCGCTCGGTTCCGGAGCCGGCGCCGCGATCGAATACCAATGCACCTTCCTTCTTCGACGAGAACCAGATCTGCTGCAGAGTGCCACCGTGAGGCTCGGAGAAAATGGCGTGCTGCCGCCAGGTCTTCCCTCCGTCAGACGTGATCAGCAGAAACGGATCCTGGGGCAGCGGCACCAGAGTTTCCCCACTGGCCCAACCGTTTTCAAAATCGGCGAATTGAATATGATCCAGGCCGGTGCCGCGAATTCGCTGATACGGCTCCCGCCACGTTCGGCCGGCATCGTCGCTCCCCAGCAGCACTGAATAAAGGGTGATCGTTTGAGCGTGAAAATTACCGGCGGCGAACAACTTGGCGCCAATCGCTTCGACCGCCGTCAGCTCCAGGTAAACCGGACAAGGCTCCTCTGCGGAGCAACTCAGCCCGGCCCACTGTATATCCTCATCGGTACAGTGGAATGGGACCACGATTGGTTTGCCGGTGTTCTCCAAAAGCGAAGGGGCCGGGGGCTCCTGCGCTCCCAACAATCCGCAAACCATCGCGATGGCGCCGGTCAACCGAACCACACTCTGAAGTTCCATGGTGTCACCGATTTATAGCCCCAAAGAACTATGCAAAACAGCCTGGCCGGCGCGTAACCTTGGTTGCCGGCGCTGTCGTCTTATCAGACAAATCCCCGTTACGACAGCGGGCGCACTCACCCCTATCACCCAAACCGCGCCCGCTTTTTCTTTTCAGTCCTCAAAAAGCCCCTCAAACAGGGCTGTGCTCAGGTATCGTTCTGCCGCGTCGGGGAGCACAGTCACGATGGTTTTACCCGCGAACTCAGGTAATTTCCCGAGGCGGACGGCGACAGCTACTGCCGCGCCGCTGGAGATGCCTGCCAGAATACCCTCTTCGCGGGGCAGGCGCCGTGCCATTTCAATGGATTCCTCATTGGAAACCAACTCCACCCGGTCCACCATCCCAAGATCCAGCGTGTCAGGAATGAACCCCGCGCCAATGCCTTGGATTTTGTGGGGCCCCGGATGCATCGGCTTACCCGCTAAGTGCTCTGTAATCACGGGGCTAGTGGTGGGCTCTAGGCCGACCGAAAGAATCTTGCGCCCCTTCTCATTCTTTATATAGCGGGACACCCCCGTGATGGTTCCGCCGGTGCCAATTCCGGACACCAGAACATCGATTTTTCCGTCGGTGTCATCCCAGATTTCCGGACCGGTCGTGCGGAAGTGAATCTCGGGATTGGCCGGGTTTTTGAACTGCTGGAGCATCAGGTAGCGGTTCGGGTCGGAGGCCACAATCTGCTCGGCCTTGGAAATCGATCCGGCCATACCTTTGTCACCATCGGTAAGCACCAGGTTCGCGCCCAGCGCATAGAGCACCTTCCGCCGCTCGACGGAAAACGTTTCCGGCATCGTGAGAGTGATCGCGTAGCCTCGGGCGGCAGCCACGAAGGCCAGGGCGATTCCGGTATTTCCACTGGTCGGCTCGATCAGTTCCTTACCTGGTTTGAGCACACCCCGTTTCTCGGCGTCCCACACCATGGAGGCACCGATGCGGCACTTCACGGAATAAGCGGGATTGCGGCCCTCGATTTTGGCGAGGATCGTGGCGCGGGCGCCGTTGGCGACCCGGTTCAAGCGCACCAGTGGGGTGCGGCCAATGCTGAGGGAATTGTCGTCGTAAACGCGCACGGATCAGATCTCCCAATTCAGGACATATTTGTGCTGCTTCTCCGTCCACCTGCCGAGGAGGTCGCCGAACGTGGTTTGATCGAGAATCCCGGAGACGGCGCGATCCACCTGCCGCCACACCTCAGAGAAAGGGGTTTCGGCCTTGCGGCGCGAGCGGCTGCGTTCTTCGTGTGAACCTTCCACAAAG
>Ga0070734_10002085_pt1 | contig 25883 bp, 19 predicted proteins | sample Coa_R1_8_FD_66444 | JGI IMG/M metagenome (GOLD analysis project Ga0070734, IMG submission 66444) | Surface soil microbial communities from Centralia Pennsylvania, which are recovering from an underground coalmine fire - Coalmine... | ecosystem: Environmental > Terrestrial > Soil > Unclassified ...
GCTCACGGCCATGCACAGCTCTTCGGCTGGGTGGGCAGTTTCATTCTGGGCATCTCGCTTTACGTCTTGCCTAAATTTCAGGGTCGAGCGCTCAAGAAGTTTGGAATGGTCTGGATGATCTGGGGGCTCTGGACCACGGGCGTCGCCTGGCGATGGTGGGCGGGGATCGGTGCGCGCGAATGGCGTGTGGCGTTGGTGGGCTCAGCGGTCTTAGAGCTCGCCGCGTACGTGGCGACGCAGCGCATTCTGGTTTTCCGGAGCGGGGGTGCCAGGAAGAAACCTAACGACCTTGGCTCGTGGCTGGGGATTTGCGGATTTGGAGCCTTGGGGGTGGCACTGATTCTAAACCTGGGTATTTGCATCGAGGTGAGCTTCCGTGCAAGCGCTCCTCGCTTCCCTCCGCTCTGGGATCGGACCTTTCTCCTGATCGCGCTTTGGGGATTCGCGGTCACAGTGGCGTGGGGATACAGCACCCGTTTTGTGACGATTTTTCTCGGCCTGAAGCCGCCCCTGCATCAAGCAGCTCGCTGGCTGTCGATCGGCGTTGGCACGCTGGTATTGAGTGCCTTAGCAAGGCAGTTCCTGCTTGCTGACCTTCTTGCGTTGGTGCTGACGGTTTACGCCATCTGGGCCATACGGATTTTCCATCCCTCCGTCCGGCCCCCGAAGCTGATAGGAGTGTACCGGCTGTATCCAACCTTCATACGACTGGCCTACGTGTGGCTTGTAATTGGTGCGGCTCTTGGGGTGGCGGCAGATTTTGTGCCCAGAGTCACCGGTCTCGGGGGGGCATCGCGCCATGCCATAACCGTAGGCTTTATTGCGACGCTCATCTTTGCGCTCGCGCCGCGCATCCTGCCGTCATTTCTCAATGGCAGGGAGCTCTACAGCACACGGATCATGGCCGCGAGTCTTTGGCTTTTGAGCGCAGGATGTCTCTTAAGAGTCTTCAGCGAGGCGATTGCTTATTCTGCAGGCGGCCGGCTTTGGAGCCTCCTGCCCCTCTCCGCCTTTCTCGAACTGGCGGCAGTGATCGCCTTTGTCGTCAATATGGCGGCCACACTGACGCAGTCGCCGCCGGCGTGGTTTTCAGCGGGTGGCGTGAACCCCAAACAGCCTCTCTATTGGTATATCACAAGCTTTCCCAAAACAAGGCCACTCCTGATCGAGGCAGGTCTGAAAACCCTCGCCACGAGGAGCGATGTTCCCCGCTCCCTCAGTCTCGCGGAGGCCGTTGCTGCCGACGGCGCTGACTTGGATCGTCTGCTTGCCCGGCTCAACGAGTTCTTCAGCCGGCGGCAGCCGCGGCGAGCCGGAAGAAACTAGGCAGCGGTGACTACAGAGAGTTTCGACTCGCCCCCGGAACCTCATGCAATGAGTGTAATGCTTTTGAAGCTTTTCGCCCTTGTCATCATTGCGTATACGGCGGTGATGCTGCTTATCCACGTATCGACAGGCTGGATTCTCGAAGCGTGGGCTGGCTCGCCGAGCCCGGCCGGCTCTTGGATCCAAAGACGCTTTCCTCCGCGGCGCGCGTTGCGAGTGGAAGCGTTGTACTGGGCGCTGCTGAGCCTGGCGGCCTGGTCCTTTTGGCCATCGCTCAACTGGAAGGTGGTCGTGGCTGTCTTTGCGGCCATTCACCTGGCTGTATGGCTGGCGGGAGAGCTGCATGCGATCCGTCTCGGCGGCGATGCTTCATTGGAGAAGAACCGCAAGGCCAATCGGGCGATCATCGCATTTGATCTGGTCGAGGCTGCGGCGTTAATTGCCATGGCATGGCTTACGGCGCTCTACCTGCTCCAGCCCTTGCACCCCCCATAGCCGGAGCACTCTTCACGCAGACCCCGCTCGCAGGGATCATGGCGCTTTCACTGGGATCGGGACACGCAGAACGGTGGCCCGGTGCGTCTTGGAGAGATTCATTACCCGCCACAATCCCACCCCCCACCAGGCCAGTGCGCCCACCTCGACGAATCCTGTGATCCCCATCAAGGGATACGCGATGCCGGGTCGAGAGTCCGTCAGGATTTCCAGAATGACCCGCCCAGCGCAACCGGCGTTGAGCAGCAAGAACGGTCCCCAGAGCGAGTCGAGGCGCTTCGAATCGACCCCGGCAAGAATCGGAACAACGCGCGAAGAAACTCCCAGAATCATCATGCTGATAAAGCCCACGGTGAAGGCATGCCGGTGCGCCCCCCAAAAGGCATGGGAAAAACCTTCGCCAACCCAGGCGCTGTAGGGCAGGAGAAGCGGCATCATGACAATGGCAACAAGCAGCCAGATGTAGGCGGCGCGGATGAACTTCCAACTGCGATCAGGCTGCGTGGTGCGGGTGAAGACACGAAGCTGAATGACCAGCAGCACGACCCAGAGCAGCATCAGCAAATAAGAAAGTTCCAGTGTGAAGCCAAAGAAACGATTGCCGGTGGTGAGCAAAGCGAGGTAGCTCGCGACATCCAGCACGAGACTGCCATTCATCAGCCAGAAGATTAACTTTTGGCGGTCATGTTTGGGTTGGCCGAGGCCATAAACCACCGGCACAAAGCGCTGGCTTACTCCGGCAATGATCAGTGCGGCAAAGCCGAGCAATTGGATGTCACGCAGGGGGCCGTCGAGCAACGCCGTGCGCATCACGATCTGTTCAAAACTTACGGCCGTGGCCTCGGCGAAGAAAAAGAACCCGCTGAAGATTGCCTGGATCAAAAACCAGCCAAGCGCCGCCATGATGAAGAGTTCGTATGGGTTGCGCGGGCCCATGGATTGTCGGGCAGTCTTGAGGATAATGACGATAAAGAGGATGATCGCCGCGATTTCGGCTGCGGCCGAAACAGCTCCGAGGTCTAACGCAAGGGCGCCATGCACAAGCAGATCGCCGCTGAAGCGGAAGATAATGCCTGAGATCATTAGGTAAAGTGTGAGGTTCGCCAAACGGGGCTGCCACAGAGTCGTCAATTTGAAGCGTGGAAACGATTGGTAAGCGAAGCCCATCACAAACAATCCCACCCAGCCAAAGATCATGGCGTGCGCGTGGGCGTGAATCATGGGAAGCAGGTGAGATTGAAGCAATGATTTGCCCAGCGAAATTTCGGTCAGGGCCATCACACCCCACAGGCATCCTAAGCCCAGCATGATGGCAATCGCCGCCTTGAAGAAGCGCCGATAAATATAGTCAGCCAGGCTCTCGTGATAAACGGAAGGCTCTTTCGTCGGGTTTTCGATCTCAGCGTTCAGGTCTTCGAGTAACGCGTCAAGGTCGGCCTGATGAACCCGCGCGAAAAACTCCAAAGGTTCGGCGGGGCCGTTTTCACCGCCGCAGCCTTTGAGACCGTGCCGGTCAAAAATCTTTCTGGCTGAAGGACATAAGCGCACAATCTCTGCCACACTGGTGGTTGCTTCTATCTTGTTGCTCATTCTTGGGGTGACGCTCGGACTCTGCCCGGAGCCGATCGCCTTGTTGAATTCTTCCAGAAGCCGACCCATATCCAGCTTGTGCTTCCGCGCGACGACTCCAAGTGGCTCTCCTGCCTCACAACAGAGATCCACTTTGTGCCGGGTCAGTATTTCCAGAGTTCGAGGGTAAAGCCTCGCGAGATCTCCCACCAATGTGTCTGGACCGATAACCGACAAGGTGATTCCCTTCCTCTCAAGCTGACGGAGCCAGAATAGAAAAACCGGAGCGCTGCGTACAATGACTTTTGTCACGGAAGCTCCCGCTAACGGGCTTCCGCGCACGGTCGAGATTTGGCTCAGTTGGGGCTTTAGCCGTTGCGGTTAGCGGAGGGCATGGCTCTTATCTCTAAACATGGGACTTTTGTCATATTCAGACTCGATCCCGTCGTGCAAGATGCCTGGAGAAGGTGCCGTGAGGAGGCCAAGCCTCCTGATCGCGTCGATCGGTCTGTGGGTTCGCTGGAAGGCCTTTATCACGGTGGATTTCATGTTGAGGGTAAATGTTGTGTTCCTGACCGATCCGAGATGCCGTCTCAGATGAGTGGAGTGACTTGGCTCATCTGAAGACGGTGCAGAGACTGGGACTAAGAATGGGCAGGAAAGGCGAGATAAGCCGCCGTTAAATTGAGACCTCGGCGAGGCGGCTGATCGCGCTGTTTCGTGCTCTTCGGAAAGAGCCTCAAGAGGAATCGTCATGTCGCTGCGGCGAAGGAGCGGCGGACAAACCAGCGCCCGTTTGTTAAGAGAACTCGTTCTCTTCAGCGTTAGCTCTGCCGCGTTGCTCGCCGGCTCCACTTCTCGAGCCCCGGCCCAGACGCAAACCGTCCCGCAATCGCCCTCCCATCCCGCTTCCATTCCCGGCGAAATGCTGCCAGCGGGCTCGCCAGACGTTGGAAAAGCGCTTTTCACAGGCAAGGTTCACTTCCACAACGGGGGCCCTGCGTGCGCGTCGTGTCATAGCATTGCGGGTCTTCCTTTTCCAAACGGCGGCACGCTCGGGCCGGATCTGACCGGCGTCTACCAGAAGCTCGGTCCGCACGGAATGCAAACCGCGATGAAGACGCTCTATTTTCACGTGATGACAGCGATTTACGATCCGCATCCTTTGACCTTATCGGAGCGCGCTGACCTCGTGGCGTTCTTCGAGCAGGCCGCAACGCGGCCCAAGCCGCGTTTGAATACACAAATCGTCGCACTGATTGGCTTTGCCGGATTCCTGATTCTCGTTGGGATCACGCACTTTTTGTGGCGAGACCGCCTGAAATCCGTGCGAGTCGATATTATCCGATCCACTGGACACACGCTCCCACTTGTCGAGCGTCGTCGCTCCAAGGATCGAAAAGTGTATCGGATGCTCCAAATCGTTTCGATCAAACTTGCCTTTATTTGCCGCTGGTGGGGTCGTTCGTAAAGTGAATTAATCAGTCCCCGCAACGATTCGCCCGAACCGGGCACCCGAAGTTTACGGAAGGCCAGATTTCAATTCCCTCTTCATCGGAGATCCAGCTGAACCCTATAGATGCTGCTAGGCAGATGCGGTGCCAGCTTTGCCGGATGAAGAGGAAGCAGGACGCTGGGCAGCCGGTTGATAACTTCCTGCTTCGCGACGGAAGGCAACGTTCAGGCGGTTCCAGCCGTTAATGGCGACGATGGCCATGGTCAGGTCAACCAATTCTTTTTCCGAGAAGTGTTTGCGAGCCATTTCGTAAACTTCATCCGGAACGTGGTCCTTGCTGACCTCGGTCACCGCTTCGGTCCAGGCCAGTGCCGCCCGCTCGCGATCAGTAAAGAAAGGCGTATCCCTCCAAACGGAGACGGCGTAAAGCCGCTGCTCGCTTTCGCCGCGGGCCCGCGCATCCTTTGTGTGCATGTCCACACAGTAGGCACAACCATTAATCTGCGAGGCTCGCAGGTCGATTAAGTCCAACAGCGAATGCTCCAGACCGCTCTTGTGCACGTATTCCTGCAAGCCATACATGGCCTGTAGTGCGCCGGGAGCAACATTAAAATGATGAATTCGCATCCTCATTCCTCCACTTCAGTTTTTTTCTTGTCTCTGTCCTATTCAAGCAGATGTGCACCGAGGATTCGCGTTACAAACTTTTTTCCTCAGCGGCTCATTCGAGGGTTCATGCGAAGGCGGGGTGAACATGGAACGAGCCAGCAGAATTCCCACTTTCATCAGAGTGTGTCGCAGGGATATTGTTAGCAACTTCCCGTGGACAGCACCCGCATGCTTTGCAGCGAATGTGGCGACTCCCGGGGAAATGCAGGGGTCTTTTGCCGCGTTCACCGTCCAGAATGACAGGAAAAGACCTACCCTACAGTCAGGGTTATAAAGTGATTTGGCAAAGAGCTAAGCACGGAATCAATTGCTGCCTGCTGCAGCAGTTGCTCGCTGCATCACACCACTCAGGATCCAATCCACCTCTTGCCGGGCGTAAGGATACGCAATAAAGTCGAACGCCCCTGATCCCATGGCATCCATATAGAGGTCTTTATCGTAGAATTTGGCGCACACGACTACTGGCGCTTCAAGCTTCGTCCCAGCCTTCGAAAAGAGGAGGTCTTTAAAGCTGCCATCCTTCAAGTCCGTTTCACAAAAGACCATGGCCACGGGTTGATGATCCATAATCTTGCGAGCTTCCGTCAGGGTCTCTGCAAAAAGCGGGTTCAGACCTTTCTCGGTCAAGGCATTGACCAGCGTATGTCGCCCTTGCGCATCAGAAACAGCAACCAATACTTGTAAGGGCTTCAGCATAACACCTCCTTTCTCCCTTGCGAGTTTAACGCTCAGGAATGATGCCTGTTATGTCGTGCGCCTTGTGGGAAGTGTCAAACCGCTCGCCGATATGGCAACCCTCTTCGTTTGCATCACATGTTTTCTATTTTTTTCTGCGCGCAGACCTGATTGAGATATGCACACGTCCACTGCGGCTTGGCACCTGCTGCTTCTTTTCGCCTTTTCTATCGACAGCCAGGCCAAGAGGTCCTAGCGAGCGCCGAATACAGCTCGCGACGGCTCCTCGTGAAAGGGTCCGAGCTCTTCCGCAAGCGAAAGATCGAGCACCTGCGCTCGGACGCCTTCGGCAAGATCTTGCAACCTTAAACGGTAGCCGTTACGAAAACGAACCGCATCCCGGTAAGTGTTCACCGCCGCCGTGAGCTGGGTGAATGTGACCTCCTCCGAGGAGCTTACGCCCAGATCAAGCTGCACGCGTTTGGGAATCTCCATCAACCGCAGACGGGCGCCAGGTGGAATGCAAACGGCTGGAACTCCGGCCATACGAGGCGGACTGAAAAAATTCTTGAGCGTCTGCCAGAAGCCTCCAGAGGCATGCATCGGACCTGTCACTTGATACAAATCCAAGGGCGAAGCAAACCCCAGCGAGCCGGTCGGGAAACGATGTATCACCAACTCTTCTCCTTCCTTAGCCAAGCGGTTCGGGATGCACATTAACGAATAATCACACATGATTTTCCTCCTTCAGTTTGAGACTCGATCCCTACAATCAAGGATCGAGCCTCGATACTTCATCTTTCTGTCAACCTCCCCCTCCACAACCAGGAAATTGTCCGTGGGTTCAACCATTTGTTTTCGCTTTACCTTCAACGGGATAACCCGCCTCGCACCACGCTTCAAACCCTCCAACCAGCGGATAAGCATTCAAAAATCCGCGCCGTGTCAGTTCCTCCGCCACTTGCGCGCTGCGCTGCTCATCTGCCGAGCAGCTATAGCTCACCAAGGGATGCCCTAGAGGGATTTCCTTGAGATGAAGATTGATTTCATCCGCAGGAATGTGAATGGCGCCTGGCAGTTTAGACTCCGCGGCGTTCCATTCCGGCGCGCTCCGGGCATCAATAAAAATGAAACGTTCACCGCGCTGCATGCGCGCGATCACTTCACCGGGCGTGAGTTTGGCAACTTCCATAGTGACTCGTTTTGGCTCTGGCATATTTTCTTAGCCCGGCTCCTCGCTTACGCGCTCACTCGCACAGGTCGAAATCCTGAAACTGATCCTCCAGCTTTCTTCACGGCGGCGCGAAGTCCAATAAATAACCCCAGGCACATTTCGCCCTGTGTTATTCCCCTGAGCATTCTTCCTTGCATTCACCTTGCCAGGAAGCCCCAAAGGTCAAGTGGCTGCCAATCCGAAACACGATGAAGGAGTTAAGGGAGAGGTGATCCAGAATGAGGTTAAAGTTATCAGTGCGGCTGACGATGTGGTATGGCCAAATATCGCCACGTGATGAAATACCGTCACAGATCCTTACGCGAGATTTTCAGTTTGCGCATTCGCGAGTTCAGGGTGCTGCGATTCATCCCCAGCCGGGCAGCGGCACCGCGCGGGCCCGCAATTACGCCATGAGTCTCACGCAGGACGCGAAGGATATGCTCGCGCTCGATGGCTTCGAGCGTCGCAGACGGCAGGGATTCTGTTTCTTCGGGCGCTCTCAGTTCAGACAGCGGCACGTGCAGGATCGAGCCACGGGTCAGGATGACGGCGCGTTCCAGAAAATTGCCTAATTCCCGCACATTCCCCGGCCAGTCCCATTTGACCAAAGCATCCATGGCTTCGGGAGGGATAGTCTCAATCCTCTTGTTCATGCGGAAGGCATGCTTTTGCACGAAGTAGCGGACGAGCAGCGGGATATCCTCGCGTCGCTCGCGCAGCGGCGGCACGATGATGGGGAAAACCTTCAAGCGGTAATAAAGATCGCTTCGAAACTCTCCATCCTTCACCATTTTCGAAAGGTCACGGTTTGTGGCGGCAATCAGACGCACGTCCACCGGAATGGTACGCGTGCTGCCCAACCGCTCGAATTCTTTCTCCTGCAGAGCGCGCAGCAGCTTGGGCTGAAGCTCCAGGGGGATATCGCCGACCTCATCAAGGAAGAGCGTGCCCTGATGAGCCAAGTCTAGCCGACCCAGCCTCTGGGCGCTGGCTCCGGTGAAGGCCCCCTTTTCATGACCGAAGAGTTCACTTTCGAGAAGGCCTGTTGGAATGGCGGCGCAGTTGAATTTAACGAACATGTGCTCGCGGCGCGGACTCAGATTGTGAATGGCGCGCGCGATCAGTTCCTTGCCAGTGCCGGTCTCCCCCAGAATCAGGACCGTTGCATCCGTCGGGGCCACCGTTTCCACCTGTTTCAAAATGCGCTTCAGTGCCGAGCTCTCCCCTACAATCTCCTCAAAACTATATTCCGTTTGGAGTTTGTGCTGGAGGTAGAGTTTTTCCTGCGCCAGCTTATCCTTCGGCTCGGCAATGCGGCGAAAAGCCAGAGCATTGTCTATCGCAATCGCCACCTGATTCGCCAGTTGAATAAGCAAGTCCACGTCGCGGGGGGTGAATGCACCCTCGGCTTTGCGGCCCAGATTCAGAGTTCCAAGGGTCCGTTCACGCCCCAGGAGGGGTGCGAAGCAGGCGGATTGGACTCCCGCGTTCACCATCTGCGCGGTGATCTTTTGTGAAAACCGTTCGTCTCTCAAGCAATTCAGTAGAAGCGGCTTTCCTGAGGTGAATACCCAGCCTTCCGGCGACCCCTCCATGGGCAGCGTCATGCCCTGGTGCACGGGATCTGCATCGTCGTAAGGTGAATCGAGAGGCAGCAGGCTGAGTTCGTTGCTGTTGGGATCGTGGAGCGCCAAGCTGGCATACGAATGAGGCAGGATCTGGCCCAGACTGGCTCCAATCGCGAAGAGCAATTCGCGGATATCGAGGTTTGAAACCAGGACGTTCGTCACCTGGAGCAGTAACGCGTCTTCCGCCCGCCGCCGGTCCGTGATGTCGCGGATGGCGCACATCAGGAAACTTTCTTCCTGGTCCTCGACCGGAGTCAACATGATGTTCACCGGGAATTCCGTTCCATCTTTGCGTTGAGCATAAAGGTCGAGGCTTGTTCCAAAAGGCCTCTGCCGCCAGTCCGTCAGCGTGCCTCCCGACGAGGCCGTATGGAGGTCGCGAAAGCGAGGCGCGACCAGGACATCCACAGCCTGACCCACCAATTCGCCGGGATGATAGCCAAAAAGCTGCTCGGCCCGCGCGTTGACGCGCACAATTGTCCCCTCACGGTTGGTCACCACCATCGCGTCGGGAGTGGTCTCGAAAAGCTTCCCAAACATCGTTCGCACTCCAGGAGCGCCCATGGTCTGTGCTCCTCCAACCCCTGACCTCTCACTCTTATTAACTTATCAAAAGAATTGTCTGCCGTCTTGCAACCGGATGAACCGTGCCCGCCTGATGGCAACGGGAGATGGCGCTGACTTGAAGAGACTGCGGCGAGCCGTTTGTCCCCCCGAGGCTCGTTGCTTTAAACTCCATATTTCTTGGCGTAATGCCGGAAAGAACGATAGGAAATGCGCAGAAGTTCGGCGGCGCGAGTGCGCACCCCCTGCGCCGCGCGGAGAGCTTCGAGCAGGTACTGTCTTTCCATATCCGCAATGCGAGCCTCGAAATCAATTCCTTCCTCCGGCAGCGAAATGCCCGCAGGTGATAAGGGCATTCCCGGGTTGCTGAAATCCGGCAGATGATCGACGCGAATCAGTCGTTCCTGGTCGCTTGCCAGGGCTACCGCTCGCTCCAAGGCGTTTTCAAGCTCGCGGACATTACCGGGCCAGGAATACTTCCGGAGTCTCTCCATGGCCAACGGATCAATGCCATTCACGGGCTTGCCCATCTGCCGCGCAAACTTATGAAGAAAGTGAAGCGCCAGGGGCTCAATATCTTCCTTGCGCTCACGAAGCGGAGGCACATGAATGGGAATGACGCTGATGCGGTAATAAAAGTCCTCGCGGAAGTGGCCAGCGGCTACCATCGACTTCAGGTCGCGATTGGTCACTGCAATCAGTCGCACGTCCACTGGAATATCAGCCGTGCCGCCCAGCGGTCTTACCTTTCGCTCCTGGAGCGTGCGCAGCAGTTTGACTTGCATGCTGAGACTGGTTTCACCAATTTCATCAAGCAGCAACGTGCCGCCGTTGGCGGATTCGATGATTCCCTTCTTGTTTGTATCGGCGCCCGTGAAGGCTCCCTTGCAGTAGCCAAAGAGTTCGCTTTCGAGAAGTGTCTCAGGGAACGCCCCGCAGTTGATGGACACAAAGGGTTTTTCGCGGCGCAAGCTTGCCTCATGAATGGCTCGCGCCACCACTTCCTTGCCTGTTCCGCTCTCACCCGTAATCAGAATCGTGCTTTGGGTAGGTGCCACGTTGCGGATCGTCTCGAGAATGCTCCGAATCCACGAGCCTTTTCCGACGATGTTATTCTGCGCAAAAACGCGCAGCAGTTCGCGACGTAAATTCGTGTTCTCCTCGCGCAGAGCAATCTCCTCCAGGGCGCGATTGATCACGACCTTGAGTTCATCGATCAGGCGATCCGTCTTGATGACATAGCGGTAGGCTCCCAGGTTCAGCGCCTCAACGGCGCTCGAGACGGTGGGCACGGCGGTGATCAGGATGAATAAGGCCGGACTGCGCGTGTTCTGCGCGTGCTCAAGCAGTTGAATTCCCGTAACATCCGGCATCCGGATATCTGAAATGATGATGTCATAAAAACGCGTTTCAATCTTCCTCTTGGCGGTTTCTCCGGAGGTTGCCGTCTCCACTTCATGCCCCTCTCGCCGGAAGGCAATTTCCAGGAGTTGGCACAGTGATTCTTCGTCATCAATGATGAGCAATCGCGCCATGTTTTTCAGAAATCAGGGAGCTCCGAGGATTAGCTTCGCGTTATGAAAATTCCATGCCACGCACGGTGCTGAGTCAGGTTTTCTTGGAGCTCGCGGGCATTTAGCTCGGAGGGCGCTGGGAGCGGCCTCGCCCACCGCTCTTGCGGCACCTCTTCCAGCAGGGAGCTGAGCCGCAGTGAAGGAAGCAGGTTGAGGCATGGATCGGCCATGCCCCGACACGGTCGTTCCGTCAACTGACCCTCCATCGTCAAGACGCCTTGACTGCCTCCTTCTCCCGAGGCAATTCGATCACGAAGCGCGCGCCCTCTCCCGGTTTGGAAGTTACCTGAATCTCTCCCCCATGACCCTTCACGATTTGGTAGCTGATCGCAAGCCCCAGGCCAGTCCCGTCACGGAAGTGAGAATTGAATGGCTCAAAAACCCTCTTCAACTGTTCCCCAGTGAATCCTGAGCCCGTGTCGGACAGGATGACAGAGATCTTGGTGTGCCATTCCTGAATTTCCGCCGTAAGCCAGCCGCCATTCGGCATGGCCTTCAAAGAGTTGTTGCAGATGTTCCAGAAGACCTGGCGCATTTTATCGGTATCGATTGTCGCCATGACTGGACCGCTTGGAAAGACCCGCCGCACATGACATTGGGGCGTAAAAAGTGGATGGTGTTCCAGCAGGAGAAGCGTCTCATCCAGCAGATTAACCAGATTCACAGTCTGAAACTCAAAGCGTTGCTCGCGAGCATACACCAGAAAATCAGAAACCAGCTTATCCAGGCGGCCTGACTCGCGACTCACGATGTCCATCAGTTTGCTCTGGTCCTCGTTCATCGTGGAGATGGTCTGAAGCAACTTCACAGAGCCAGAGATCGAGGCCAAGGGATTGCGAATCTCGTGGGCAATCGCGGCGGCCATGCGCCCAATGGTCGCCATCCGATCCTTGATCTGACTCTCCTCCTCCCGACGCTTTTCCTCCGTTAAATCCTGAAAGGTATAGATATAACCTACTGTTCCCCGCTCTGGCACGCTCAAGGGGGAAGCGGAAATGCCAAGGATGCGCTCTTCTCCGCTCGGCTGGTGATAGCTGATTTCCCGGCGCATATAGGCAAGGCCTTTTTCCGGAGCGTCTTCGCTGATGACTGTCCCAGATTCGAGTATTGACCCAACCCGCTGGCCCCGAAGCTCCTCGGCCGCGCGACCGAGAATCGCGGCGCCTGCCGGATTCACCACTAAAATCCTTCCCGAAAGATCCGTCGTGATCAGGCCACCGCGCATGCTGTGAATAATATTTTCATTCAGTGCCTGAAGACTTGCCACTTCCCCAGTCTTGTCGCGAAGTTCCTGGCCGGTTCGACGCAGATTTTCGGCCAGGTAGCTGGAGAGATACGCAACAGCAAAAAATCCGAAAAGGCTGGCCAACAGCTTGAATTCAAAGGTCCCAGGATCGGTCTCTAACCCCCCGGGCGTGAGCAGGTGCGTAAGCGCTGGATGCTGCCCCGCGAAACGTGGGTAGAGACTGGACAGATAGCTTAGTTCCAGGACCGATCCCAGGCAGATGAAGCTGAATGCCGCGATCAGAAACGCCTGGGAACGTGACAACACCACGCTCGCCATGATCACAACCAGAAAGTAGAGCGGAATATAATTGCTCTCCAGGTTGCCAGTGATATGAACGATTGCTGTGATCAGAATGATATCTCCGCAAATCTGAACATAGGCTTGAAGCAGAAGGTCGCGGCTGAGTTGGTTGTAAATCAGATAAAACAGGCCCAGCACATACCACAAAATGATGGCCATCGCGAAAGGCTTGATGTAGGTCGAGCTTGCAGGCTGGCCAAGCAACTGACGAAGGGAAAAATCGATAGCAAAAACAAAAGTGATGATAACAAAGCGAATCTTGATGATCCAGGAAAGCCACTGCTGGAGTTGACTAGGAGATTTCATGTCTTGCTGGAAGCATTATATAAACAGTAAATTGCTGAAAACAAGCCATGCAGCGTGCGGGCAGCAGCATCAGAAAGGCCAAGTCCCTTGTTTGGGCGGAATCGGCAATTTTGCATCGCTATAGGTTCAATGTTATCACCATGGCTGGTGATAGCATGAGGAAATCTGCTTAAATGCTTCGTTTTTAACAGGTTGCTGAAAACTCTTACAAGCTCTCATTCCGAAGGACCAAAGACGACGAAGATCTTGCAAGTCCTTGATTCAGAGAGCCAGTGTCCTGTCCCAGCCAATTCTTTACAACAACCGCCCCCTACCCCCTCCCTAATCGAGGAGGGGAATTCCCCTCCTTTCTGAGGGGCAAAGGGGGTGGTGAGTGGGGTGATGATCTGGCCCCAAGGTAAATCATTAAACGGGACAAGACACTGGATTCCTCACCGCGCTCAGAATGGTAGAATTTGGGCAGCGTTTTCAGCAACCTGCCGGGTGCTCGATCTGCTTTCCGCGCGCTAACTCACTGGGGTAGACTTAAGCCATGGATACACCACCTGAAGCCGACCGAATAGCAACTTTGCTCCGCCGGATTCCGGCGGTTGAAGCATTGCTCAATCGTGGGCCGCTCCAGGATCTTGCAAGGCGGCTCGGAAGGCAGCAGGTGGTGAATGCCACTCGGGCGGTGCTGGAAGGCCTGCGGCAAAAGGTCAAGGAGGATTCAAGAACCGCCATCACGCTGGAATCCATTGAAAAGAAGATTCTAGCCGTGGCGGAAGCCGCTGCTGAGCCTTCCCTGCGCCCGGTCATTAATGCCACGGGCGTGATTCTGCACACGAACCTGGGCCGAGCCCCTCTTGCGGGTGAAGCCCTGGCGCATCTGAATGAGATCGCTACGGAATACTCCAATCTGGAATATGACCTGGAACTCGGCGAGCGCGGCAAACGTGACACGCACACGGCGCGCCTGTTTTCCCAGTTGCTCGGTGCGGAGATGACCCTGGTGGTCAATAACAACGCCGCGGCGGTTTTTTTGGCGCTTAACACTCTGGCCGAGGGAGCCGAAGTCATCGTTTCTCGCGGCGAACTGGTGGAAATTGGCGGCTCGTTTCGCATTCCTGATATCTGCGCCAAAAGCGGCGCGGTACTGCGCGAGGTGGGGACCACCAATCGGACACGGGTTGCCGACTATGCAGCCGCCATCAATGAGCGCACCCGCCTGCTGCTTCGCGTTCACCCCAGCAACTTTCGCATTACGGGTTTCACCGAACGGCCGACGCTCCCGGAGCTGGTGGATCTCGCTCGAAAGCACAACCTGCCGTTGATGGAAGACCTGGGCAGTGGCTGCCTGGTTGATCTGGTACCTTTTGGATTGTGTGATGAACCGGTGGTGGGCGAGAGCCTGAAGGCCGGCGTGAATCTGGTCACCTTCAGCGGCGATAAACTCCTGGGGGGGCCGCAGGCGGGCATTTTACTTGGACAGCGGACCCTTTTGGATCGGATTCGGAAGAATCCACTCTTCCGCGCACTTCGCGTCGATAAACTCACCATTGCAGCCATCGAGGCCACCATCGCCCTCTACTTGCGAGAAGACTACGCCGCCATTCCCACTCAGCGCATGATCCGTGCGTCAGTCGAAGAGATTGCAGAGCGCGCCCGCCGGCTTGGAGAGCGGCTGGGCGCACTTGAAGGGTTTTCCATCAGCCTGCAGGATGGCGAGTCCGCAGCCGGAGGGGGATCAACGCCCGGCCAGTCTCTTCCCACCCGTCTGATTACGGTGACTCACATCACGCGAACAGCCCAGGAGCTGGCAAACGCGCTGAGAAAAAACAGGCCTCCCATCATCGCTCGAATCGAAGAGGGCCGGCTTGTGCTCGATCTGCGCACAGTTCTAAGTCGGGAACAGGAAGAGGAAATTTTTAAAGCTTTTCAACGGTTTTCCGTCAACGTGGCGTGACTAAATCTTCCTCTGTCATTCTGAATGATGTGAAGAGTCCCGGCAATTCGAATCAAAACAAACTCCGCGAACCATCTCAATAACAATGATTGGTGAAAAGTGATGAGTGACGAGCCAAGCAACCGGAACCTCAGACTGATTTTTTAACTGATGACTCGTCGCTGATCACTGTTTTTTGGTCCCCTCAAAAATCCCCGTACTCGTCAATCCCGCGAAAGCGGGAATCACGAGTCCCAACCACTGCCAAGAACATCGCATCGGCTTTTTCAGTGCGATGGATAGAGGTGATAGAGCATCCAGTAGACCACCACGCCGGTGATGGAAACATAAAGCCAGATCGGCAGGGTCCATCGGGCGATCTTCTTGTGTTGGCCAAACCACCCTCGCATCGCGCGATAGAGTGTGACCAACGCCAAGGGAACAATGGCCGCCGCCAGAACGCTGTGGCTTCCGAGCAACATCAGATAAAGAGTCCGGATGATCCCCTGGCCTGTGAAATGGGTCACGCCATGGTGCGCATGATACCAGAGATAACAGGCAAGAAAGATGCAGGAAGTTGTAAAAGCCGCCAGCATACAGCATTGGTGCGCGCGAATCTTTTTCCTGCGAATGGAAATGTAACCGAGCGTCAGGAGAATCGCGCTGGTCCCATTCAGGATTGCATCGAGGGTGGGAAAATCAATCGCAGAAAATATCAATCGAAGTCATCACTTGAAATTTCGTCAATAAACCGGCAGCTTGTCCAACATCATGAGAGCATAAACGAGTGGCAAGTAAATGATGGATGCCAGCAGAACGCGGCGCGCTACCGAATTGGATCGGGAAATGGCAAGTCGTATGCCGTAGTAGACAAACAGAATTCCCAGGATCAAGGCTCCAAAGAGATAGACCTGGCCCGTGCGCCCAGTTAAAGCCGGGATGATACTAATCGGGATCAGCAGAAGCGAAAAGCCCACCACCTGTGTAGCCATGAATCGCCCTTTGTGATCGGCGGGAGGAAGCATCAGGTACCCCGCGCGCGAGTAATCGTGGCGATACATCCAGACGATGGCAGTGAAGTGCGGGAATTGCCAGAGAAACAGCATGAGGAAGAGCACCCAGGCACCAAAGGAGAGGCTGCCGCTCGCCGCGGCCCAACCGATCAGCGGAGGCATGGCGCCCGGCACCGCCCCCACCAGCGTGCAGAATGGAGTTCTTCTCTTCAGCGGAGTGTAAAGCGCTAGGTAGGATAACAGTGTCAGGATCGCCAGCAAACTCGCCAAGGCATTGGCAGTCCAGGCAAGGTAGATTCCGCCCGCGGCCGAGAGCAGAAGTCCAAAGATCAACGCCTCGCGCGCAGTAAGCCTTCCCGCTGGCAAGGGACGATTGGAAGTGCGCCGCATGCGGGCGTCATGGGCCCGTTCCAAGTATTCATTCAAAGTTGCCGTGCCACTCGCCACCAGCAGCGTGCCCAGCAGAGTGTTAAGCAACAGCTTGAAATGCACGGGGCCGGATGCGCCCAGGTAAAAGCCGGCCAGCGCGCTCATCACCACCAGAAAATTGACTTCAGGTTTGGTCAACTTCCAATAATCGGAAAGCTTCTGGGAAAACCCGAAGGATGAAGCCGGTGGAGTCATTTTTTGCGAGTTGTCGATGGAACAGCCCATAATGAGCGGTTTACAATGCTAATCGCTTTCTGAAAAAACTGGCCTGCCGTTACGAGCCTTTTCGTCTGTCGTTCTGGTCATGAGCACCGCCAAGCTGAAGAATTCATTGTGCTCACAAAATGTTGCCACCCGTTGATTGTTCGTCACCTTAGGGTTCTCAGAATGCCATGAGGCAGCGTTTTTCAGCAACCCGACCGAGTTTCTCCGCCGAAAGGCTATCTTGTTTCGTCGTCTTTGGCAATTCTCGCAGGCCAAGGGATTGTGATTTCTTAGTTTACCGGCTCAGTCCGTACCCTGTAAAGGTTATTGACCATCTCAAGAATGCTCAGCCGCCTCGGTCAAGCTCTATATTATTCGAAGCCGCTGTCACCTCTGGCCCTTGTCGCACACCATCGAAGCACGTGCGATTCTGTTGTTCATCCTCTCATCAGATGGGCAGGTACGAAGGAACTCACCACCCAGATCAACGTTAGGCCGATCATCACGATACAAGTCGTCCATGCGATGGCGTTGAAAAGGCGGGAATTGCGGTAGTCGCCCATTAAATCTTCGCGATTTACCAGACGGAGCATGAAAATCAGAACAAAGGGCAGGAGAATGCCGTTAATTACTTGGGAAAGCAAAATGACGGGAATCTGCATGTTCTGGCTCAGCACCATGACGGCAAGCGCTCCAAACGCGATGAGGCCGGTATAAAGCGAATAAAAAGCTGGTGCCTCCCGCGGCCTCTTATTAATGCCAGATTCGAAGCCCAAGCCTTCGCAGACGTAATAAGCGGTGGCTAAAGGAAGAATGCAGGCCGAGAAAAGGGATGCGTTGCACAGCCCGAAAGCGAACAGGGCTTCCGCGGCGCGCCCAGCCAGCGGACGCAGCGCCACCGCCGCCTGGGCTGCGTCGCTCAACTCGCGTGGTCCACCGGCATAAATGGTGGCGGCACAGGCTGCAATAATGAAGAAAGCCACGATGTCCGTCATAAAGCAGCCGATGATGACGTCCCATTGGGATTGCCGATAGTTCTTTACCTCAATGCCCTTTTCGACCACCGCAGACTGCAGATAGAACTGCATCCACGGAGCGATCGTGGTCCCGACCAGACCGATGATCATATAAAGGTAAGAACTACTGAAGTGGAATGAAGGCAACAGCGTGTTCCGAACCGCGGTGGACCAACGGGGGTGGGCGAGAAAGCATGAAATGGGGTATGCCACATAGAAGAGGCAAGCCACCAGGAAAACTTTTTCGACCACCCGATAGGTGCCCTTCACAACCAGCAGCCAGACCAGCAAAGCGCCAAGCGGCACGACGACATAGCGGCTGACACCTAACACGGACATGCCTGAGGCAAGGCCCGCAAATTCCGAAATCGTATTACCAAGATCGGCCGCGAGCAGCATCAACATCAAAAGAAATGTGGCACGAAAGCCATACTCTTCACGAATCAGGTCGGCGAGCCCTTTGCCCGAAACCACGCCCATGCGCGCCACCATCTCCTGGACCACAATCAGGGCGATGGTAATGGGGATCAAGGTCCACAATAAGGAATAACCAAAGGAAGCACCCGCCTGAGAATAAGTGAGAATGCCGCCCGCATCGTTATCCACATTGGCCGTGATGATTCCGGGCCCGACCACCACCAGAAAGAGCAACAGATTCCTGCGCAGCTTGGAGAGCCGCTTGCGATTCAACATGAACATCCCTGGAGACCGAAAATGCGCGGTTTTGTGCCCCAATAGGCTGCTAAAAACTGCTCCGGGCTGTCCTCCTGAGGAGCTGAAGACGGCCAGGGATTCTGCATTCTATCGCTTCACCACCAGTTCCAGCACATCATCCGCCGTGACGACGCCTTGCAATTTACCCGAGTCATCCACCACGGGCAGCGCCACCAGATTGTATTTATGGAACAGATCCACCACCTCTTTCTCATCGCCGTGAGCCTGAACGGAGATGAGAGGATCATTGGCAAGCTGCTTGAGGGGCGTGCCCGATTGTGCCAGAAGAATCCGGCCCAACGGCACGACGCCTGTCAGGACCCCCGCCGGGTTGACTAAGTAAACTTGATGAACAGACTCAATCGGCCCCTCGAATTTCCTGAGGGCTTCCACGGCCTCCGTCACGGTTGCGGACTCATCGACAACAATATATTCCGTGGTCATCAGCGCGCCGGCGGTGTTTTCCTCGAAACCCAGCAGGCCGCGCACCTCCTTGGCCTCGTCGGTTTCCATGCCGGCCAATAACTCCGCTGAAGTTTCGGGAGGCATTTGCTGCAGGACGTCTGCGGCCTCGTCCGGCGGCATCTCTTCCACAATATCCGCCGCCTTTTCCGCCGGAATACTCTCCAGCAGAGCCGCCTGCATGCGGGTGGGTATTTCGGAAATCGCCTGTGCGGCGGTTTCGTCGTCGAGAGACTCGATCAGCGCTTTCTGCTCTTCCCTGCTGAGCTCCTCCAGGATGTCCGCAATATCAGCAGGATGAAGTTCCGCCAGGCGGTCGTATGAAATCCGCAGTTTCAAACGGCGTGCCGGATCAGGCTCAATCAAATTGACGAACTCCCAGGGGATCGTTCGTGAAGGCAACAAGGCAGTGATGGAGCGTATTCGATGTTTGGCCACCAGCCCTTGCAGAAGGCGCCGCACTGCGGCGGCAGTCCCGACGTTTACCGCCAGGATGCGGAGCTCCGTGTGGCCATTGGTGGGACGGATATCAAAATCGACGTCGTTTACGCGTTCCACCTTCCGGTGATCCACATCGATGATCTGCTGGTCGAGAACATCCTTCTTCACTGAGATCAGACTCTCATCGGGTGAATAGCAGCGAATTTCTGTCGCTGGCACTCGGGTTTGTGCCGCGCGGACTGAGACCGATTGCATTTGATCGTAGGTAATGCAAAGCGTCTTCTTCTTGGGTGTCCGGACGTGATAAGCCGCTACCCGCAGCGAGTTCTGGCTGGGATCCACCACAAGGTCGTTGAGGCGACCCAGATAATCCCCCTTGGCGTCGAAGGTGGGTAATCCTTGCAGTTCAGTAAAATAAATCATGGTGCGGCCTCGCACAGGCGGGAAGGAAAGGAAGAAAAGGAGGCTGGAAGCACTGAGCAGTTCGCTGAAAAACGCCTGTAAATAAATATCGTCACTCCCCTGAAGCAAGAAGTTTCGCTCTGCAAAGGGCTTACGAAATTTTTTGCCGCCCTCGGCTGCCGGGAATGGCAGATTTACGGAGTTTTTCGACAAACTGTTAATGAATGGAATGACTTTGCACGGCTCGAGGGTTTGGATGAAGAACGGCCGTTCTCACATATCCCTCATTCGCCCCGATTTCTACACGCTTTCCTCCCCTCAAGATGCTTTGTATGACTCTTGATCAAGCGATGAGCCCCATCGCGCGGAGCACCGTTCAACATACAGAACAAACCTGCGGCTGGGACACACCCCTGGTCAGCGCCTGACAGTGCAGTTCTCGCCAAAAGAAAAACCACGCAAAGGATGGAGCTCCCACAGGCTGCCAATCATTCATCGACTGATCCTCGTGGTGTGAGCTCGGCTCCGTGCAACATGGCTTTGCGGCTCTGCTGACGAGAGCCGCTTCAGGCCGAAGCTTAATTCAGCCCCGCCTCCTTACCCATCGGCCCTCACCCGGGTTTCTGGGCAGAGGCTTATATTTGAATGGTAACCTCGCTCAACAAGGTCTCTGATTATAGTCTAACAGCTTACCTGAAAACCCGCGACGAAAAGAAGCATGGAATTTTCAGTACGCGGTGAGCCGGCATCCAGCCACAGGTCTGCTCCAACGAGATCTCCACCGGCTATACCCACGCTTTTGCCACGCTGAGCGCAGAGAACAATTTGAGGAATCGTGACGAGAGACAAGCAGGAAAGCGCTTCCGGCGCTAATCTTTTATCACACGTCACTCTTCTCTCATCACTCCCATGATGATCCTTCACCATTTTTGACTTCTCAAAAGGAAGAACTTTAAGTTTTGACACTTGAGGCGCGCTGTGTGAATATACGGGCGGAGATTTTATGCGTTCGGATCGGCTCTACCGGTGGATTGCTGCTCTTATCCTCCTGCTCCTTGTTGTCGCCCCGCTCTTTTCTGACGGGGTTGCCCTGTTGGTGGACTGGCTCTGGTTCCGGCAGCAGGGCTTTCGCATCATTTACCTGACGATCCTCAAGGCCCAGGTCGGATTAAGCGGCTATTGCGGCATTGGCTTCATCATTCTGGTGGGTATCAATCTTTGGATTACGCGGTCCATCGCCCATCATTCCGGCTACCGTGTTTATTCGCAGGTCATCGAATTTCCCGCGCTTGACCGACTCAATACTCTCTTTCGCGGGCTCATCTGGTTCAGCGTTCTGATCATCGGCTATTTCGTGGGGGAGTGGGCCTCCGGTCACTGGAAAGATTACTTGTTGGCTGCTCATCCCATCCATATGGCCGAATCGGACCCGATCTTCGGAATCGGGCTCAGTTTCTATTTCTTCAAGCTGCCCTTCATCTGGTTTCTCTACCATTTTGCGCTGATCGTTCTGATTATTTGTCTGCTCACCGCCGGATTTCTGTATTTTGTAGAGGGCGGTGTCTGGATCATGCCGCGCGGGGTCTCGATGGCCCGCGGGGCGCGTTTCCATTTAATGGTTCTCGGAGGGCTGCTTTTTCTGGTTATCGCTTATCGATCCCGCCTGGCCATGTACAACCTCCTGTATTCCGCCCGCGGCATCATCTACGGGGCCGGCTACACGGATATTCATGCGACGCTGCCTGTTCTCTGGATTCTCCTTGTTCTCTGCCTGATCACGGCTGGTGCGTTTTTTGCAGGAGCTCAGCTCCGAAGCCTCCGCCCACCGCTTTTTTCCATCGGCGCGCTGATTGCCGTTGCGCTGATCGGAGGGGTCATCTATCCCGCGATTGTACAGCAGTACTTGGTGACCCCCAACGAGCTTGCCAAGGAATATCCTTACATCGAGCACGCCATTCAGTTCACCCGCCAGGCTTATGCGCTGGATCGCTTCGATGAGCGCAATTTCCCCGCCGTTCAGGACTTGACGCTCGATTCCGTTCGCAAAAATGACGCCACCATGCGGAACATCCGACTGTGGGACCATCAGCCCCTGCTGACCACGTTTGCGCAGCTTCAGGAAATTCGTACCTATTATGATTTCATCAGCATCTACAATGACCGATATCAGATTCAGGGCGATGATCGGCAAGTCTCTTTATCGGCGCGCGAGCTTGCCTCCAATAGTCTGCCCGACCCCAACTGGGTGAACCAGCACCTGATCTACACGCACGGTTATGGTCTATGCCTCGGACCCGTAAACGAGTCCACGCCGGACGGCCTGCCCGTACTTTTTATCAAGGATATCCCTCCTGTCTCAACGATCCCTTTGAAAGTCACACGCCCGGAAATTTATTACGGCGAGCTTTCAAACGATTATTGCATCGTCAAAACGAAGGCCAATGAGTTTGATTATCCCTCCGGAGAGGAGAATGTCTACAAAAGCTATCAGGGAACGGGTGGCCTCCCGATCGGCAGCCTGTGGCGCCGGCTGCTCTTTGCCTTGCATTTCGGGCAGATCAATATTCTGCTTTCGGGTTATATTCAGCCTGCGAGCCGCATCATGATCCATCGGCGCATCCTGGATCGGGTAAGCCGGCTGGCACCCTTTCTCAGTTATGACAGTGATCCTTATCTGGTGATCACAGACGACGGCTCGCTCGATTGGATACTGGACGCCTACACAACTTCATCCCAGTATCCCTATTCAGATCCGACAGAGAGCGCGGCGGGCGATTCATTCAACTACATTCGTAACTCGGTCAAGGCGACGGTCAACGCCTACAGCGGCCGCGTGCATTTCTACATCAGCGATCCCAGCGACCCGCTCATTCAGGCTTACGCCCGCATTTTCCCTGGTGTTTTCGAACCTTTATCCTCCATGCCCCCGGATCTGCGCGCGCACATTCGCTACCCGGAGGATTTCTTCACCGTCCAGGCCGGTAAGTACGCGGTGTTTCACATGACCGATCCGCGCGTGTTTTACAGCAAAGAAGACCTCTGGCGCGTGGCCAGCCGCACTGTGGGCGGCGAAGTGGCCCCCATGATTCCTTATTACACCATCATGAAGCTGCCCGAGGTCGGAAAGACGGAAGAGTTTGTTTTGATGGTTCCCTTCACCCCCGCGCGCAAGAACAATATGATTGCGTGGATGGCGGCCCGATGTGACGGCCCGAATTACGGTAAGGTTCTGGTCTTTGCATTTCCTAAAGAGAAGCTCATTTACGGGCCGCAGCAGATAGAATCGCGCATTGACCAGAACCCCACCATTTCTCAGCAATTGACCTTGTGGAATCAGGGCGGGTCCAAAGTGATCCGGGGGACGCTGCTGGTCATTCCGGTGGAGAATGCGGTGCTTTATGTCGAGCCGCTTTATCTTGCTGCGCAGGCCGGCGCCGCTTTGCCGCAACTCAAGCGGGTGATTGTGGCCTATTCGGACGAGTTGGTCATGGAGCCAACGCTCGGAGAAGCGCTGGCGAAGATCTTTGGCGGTTCGGTGGAACAATCCGAGAATGGGGCATCCGGAGCGTCGTCTGAGGAGGCGACAACACCATCCGTCAGTTCGAAGCCGCCTGCGCTGCCGCCGCACATTCAATCTCTGATTCAACAGGCCAATGAGCACTACCAGCGCGCACAGCAGGACTTGCGCCAGGGTAACTGGAATGGATACGGCCAGGAGATTCAGGCCCTGGGAAAAGTTCTGAAGGAAATGCAGACGAAATGATCCATCGAGCGGATGTTATTGTTGTCGGGGCGGGACCGGCCGGCTCGACGGCTGCCAAGCTTCTTGCCGATCGGGGATTCCATGTCGCCTTGCTGGATCGGGCTATCTTCCCTCGTCACAAAACCTGCGCAAGCTGGATCAATCGCCTCGTTTTTGAGCGGTTTCCCTACCTCAAACCAAAGCTGAATCAATTGATCGAGTCGCCTTTTTTCGGCGTCACGTTCTTCGATTCCTTTTTGAAACGCTCGGCTCGCTATCTGGAAAACAAACCTTCCGGCTATCTCTCGCTGCGAACAAAATTCGATGACGGCTTGCGGCGAATTGCCGTAGAAACGGGAGCGGAATTCTATGGCGGATTGAGCGTTGTCGGTGTGGAGCAGGACAGGGCGGAAGTTCGGGCTTACACCGCGAAGGGTGATCTCTTCCGCGGCCGTGTTCTGATTGGCGCAGACGGCGCTTCCAGCCGAGTGGCCATCAGCGCGGGATTACGTCGCGGCTGGGGCCGAAGCGACTATGTTATTTGTGGAAATGCGGATATCCCGTATGATGCCGCGAAGATTGAGCACTTTTTTGGTTCGAGATTTCCTTTTCAGGTTTATCTCCAGTACCGGATGCTTTACGGTTACGGATGGATTTTCCCGAAGCGGCATCACATTTGCGTCGGTATGGGTGCCATGTTGGTTGACAATCGCCGCATCCGGCCGCTCTTTGCGAAGTTTTTCTTCGATCTTAAGGAACGCGGACTTCTGCCCGAAGATCTGGAACTCACAGGCGCTCGTTTTGACGTCGATCCCGTGGGCGCGGTTTACCGCCTGAATGCGGTCACGCGGGGCCGTGTGATCCTGATTGGGGATGCGGGAGGATTTGTTTCCGGCTCAACCGGCGAAGGGATTTATCCGGCGATGGTGAGCGCTGAAGTGGCCTGCAATGTCATCCAGCAGGCTCTTTCAAGTGGCACTGTGGAAGCAAAACTGACCGAGTTCAACCAGGCCTGGCGTCCGGCACTTGCCTCTTATCTCAAACATCTTCCCGGCGGAGATCAGGAAACTCGGACGCGCAATCGGATCAACTGGATTTTCCGCTCAACTCTTGCTGCCGGCGTTGCGGGCCGAATCTTCCTTTACGGCGAACGACCTTCTCTGAAAACGTTGTTCCGTTCTCTCTGGGGCTCCTGTCAATTCATGCGAGTCTCACCCCGTATCCCAAGCCCTGGCTCAACAAGCACGGCGCTGGATTAATGCAAGCGAGGGCTTTCTGAATGCAGCGCCGGCAAGCGGCGATAGGGACAGAGCCGCAAAGAATTTGTTGACAATCCTTTGACATCCTTCCGATACAACTGCTCTTCACCCAGGCATCCAATTGAAGTGTGACCCATTAGGGAATGAAGAATTCGGGCAGCTTTCCGCCTGGAAGAACCGGAAAGAAGAGATCTTCTCTGTCAGTTTGAGCGATAGCAAAGCATCGCCGTATTCATGAATCAAGCAAACACAGCGATCTTTCGCCGCCTTCGGCTCTTCAGGCCAAAAGTCGCCCGAAACATTCTTCAGGAACTTTTGGCGCACGTGTTAAAAGGAGATATCTATGAAAACTAATTTCGCACTTCGGCTCATGGGAATGATCTTTTTAGCTGCCGTTTTCTCGGGAGCAGCCTTTGCTCAATACGGCGGCGGCACGACGGGAGGCATGGGAGGATCGGCGGGCGGCGTTTATACGCCCCCGAAGGGTGGATACAGCTCAAGTACAGGAATCGCGATCGGGGCTGGGGCGGCGGCGGGAGCGGGCCTGGCATACTACATGCTCCATAATCGGAAGTCGGTAGTCGGTTGCGTTGAAGAATCCGCTGGCGGGACGAAGCTTCTAAATGAGAAAGATAAGAAGACGTATGCAATTGATCCTGGCGATTTGAACCTTAAAGTTGGGGACTGGGTAAAATTAAGCGGTAAAAAGGTCAAAAGCGACTCAGGTCAACCCACCTTTTTGGCCAAAAAACTGGTCAAGGACTATGGCTCGTGCAGTACGCAAGCCACGCTGAGAAAATCCGCCGCTCCGTAAATGAGAAGGCTGACCCCGGAGAGCACGGAGATCAAGACGCCCGGGCTCTCTGGGGTGATCCGCGGTGGCGACCGTAACCCGATGGAGTGCCTGCTCAGAAGCGATTGAGGCTGAACAAAATCAATGATTTGGAGCGGCGGTATTGATCTAGCTTTGAATAAGTTTCTTCATTCTTCTTGAAGTGCTGGGAAAAACGCCATGGCGTTCCTTACTGCAAATGCCTGTCTCCTGTGCGCACAATCATTGACAGACAAGAGCAGGCTAGCAGGTTTAGAAAGCCTGGTGGGCGTATATTTTGTATGTTTTGTCTTATACGTCTGAAGTGTATCCAACGGATGCGAAAAGTGGAGATTTCTGCGAGTCTGAAGGGAAGTCCCTTCGGGCGCTCGCAAGCGAT
>Ga0070734_10002086_pt1 | contig 25880 bp, 11 predicted proteins | sample Coa_R1_8_FD_66444 | JGI IMG/M metagenome (GOLD analysis project Ga0070734, IMG submission 66444) | Surface soil microbial communities from Centralia Pennsylvania, which are recovering from an underground coalmine fire - Coalmine... | ecosystem: Environmental > Terrestrial > Soil > Unclassified ...
ACTTTGGCTGAAAACGAAAAGAAAATACTTGAACGTTTTGCAACAGAATTTGAAAGAGCTTATACCAGATTTTTAGATCTTCAAAAAGCAGAAGCGCAAGCCCGCGAAGCACAGATTGAAGCCGCATTGGAAAAAGTGCGCAGCCGCAGCATGGCGATGCACAAGAGTGAGGAATTGAAAGAAGTGATACGGCTGGTGCTTGAACAATTCATTCACTTGAAAGTAAATGCGGAACATGCGGGTTTTTATATTGATTACAAAGCCCATGACGATATGCATATCTGGCTGGCTGACCCCAACATTGAACCATTCTTCGCAATCATTCCCTATTTTGATTCACCTACATGGAACAGTTTTCTTGAAGCCAAATCAAATGGAACAGCCTTTCATGCCGACGTTTTGGATTTTGAAGAAAAAAATAAATTCTATAAATCCCTTTTTAAATTATTTGCAATACCTGAAGAAGCAAAGGAATTTTATTTGCAATGCAAAGGGCTTGCTGTGTCCACGGTTTTGTTGGATAACGTTGGATTGTATATCGAAAATTTTTCGGGCATTCCTTATTCCGATGAAGAGAATAAAATACTGATGCGCTTCGGAAAAGTATTTCAACAAACTTATACGCGTTTTCTTGACCTTCAAAAAGCAGAAGCGCAGGCAAGAGAGGCACAGATAGAAGCCGCTTTGGAAAGAGTGAGGAGCAGAAGCATGGCAATGCACAAAAGCGCGGAAGTGCAGCATGTGATTATGGAGGTTGCCAATCAACTACAATACCTGGGATTTAAAATTGATGCTGCAAATATTGATGTAAACCTCGATGTTCAAAAAGACCCTGATATGCACCTCTGGATTGCTGTGCCTGGCAAGGATCAGTATCCGGCAAAAGTTGTTATTCCCTACTTTGACCATCCGATATTTATTCACAGTTACGAATGTCTGGATAGAGGAGACGCTTTCTTTGTAGATACCTATACCAAAGAAGAAAAAGACAGCTTTTTTAAATATGGGTTTGAAAAAAGCAACCTTAAGTATCTGCCGGAAGAACGGAAACAATATGTTTTTGATGGTAAAGGAATGGCACGTTCTGTGGCAATCGCAAAGCATACTGCCCTTGCCATATATAACTACGATGTGCAACCGTACAGCAACGAAGAGAACTTGATACTTGTTCGTTTTGCAAATGCTTTTGATCAGGCTTATACACGTTTTCTCGATTTGCAAAAAGCCGAAGCACAAACAAGAGAATCACAAATACAATTAGCACTGGAAAGAGTGCGTGCAAGAACGATGGCGATGCAGCATAGCAATGAATTGCCTGATGCTGCAAATATTTTGTTTCAGCAAATACAAACATTAGGCATGCCCGCATGGAGCGCCGGTTATTGCATTTGGGATGAAGATCATCAGGCTATCACATTATGGATGAGCAGTGCGGGCATCATTCAAAAACCATTCAGGGCGCCGGTTACAGAAGATCCTTCTTTTATTCATTTCTATGATGCGTGGAAAAGAGGCGAAACATTTTATGTAGAGTCGATAGGAGGAAATGAGATAGTAACGCATTATCAATACATGCTTCAATTGCCTGTAGTGGGTGAAATGCTCCATAAGTTTATTGAAGATGGTGGTTCACTTCCAAGCTTTCAAATTTTTCATCTTGCATTTTTTTCACAAGGTTTTCTTTTATTCATCACGTATGAATCTGTTCCCGAATCGCATGATATTTTTAAACGTTTTGGAAATGTATTTGATCAGACTTACACACGTTTTCTTGATCTGCAAAAAGCAGAAGCACAATCAAGAGAATCACAAATACAATTAGCACTCGAAAGAGTTCGTGCAAGAACAATGGCGATGCAGAAGTCTGATGAGCTTTCGGAAACAGCCGTATTATTATTTCACCAGTTGATGTCGCTTGAATTGAATGTAAAAGGATGCGGCTTTAATATCTGGGAAAAAGATGAGAAAACTTGTACTTCATGGATGAGTGGGCCTGATGGTGAATTATCTCCTCCATTCACTCTGCCGCTTACGGGTGATCCTCTTTTTATGTGCTATTACGAATCAAGGCAAAAAGGAGAAGACTTCTTTGTTTATGAAACAGGCAAAGAAGAGTTGGTTAAACGTTATAATTACCTCAGCACACTTCCGGTTCTTGGTGAAGCAATAACGAAAGAATTGGAAGAAGGAAAAGAAATCCCTTCGTTTGTAGTGGATCACGTTGTTAATTTCTCAAAGGGTAACCTGATATTCATTACTTATGAACAATGCCCGGATGAATGGGATATTTTCAAGCGCTTCGGAAAAGTTTTTGAGCAAACCTATACGCGTTTCCTCGATTTGCAAAAAGCAGAAGCGCAGGCAAGAGAAGCAAAAATAGAAGCAGCGTTGGAAAGAGTAAGGTCTGTTGCTATGAGCATGATGAAGTCAGATGATTTGTCTGCTGTTTGCAAAGCTGTGTACCATCAAACAGAAGCGCTCGGATTTACTGATATTCGCTTTGCACAGATTTATGTAAGAAATGATGAGGAAAAAAAATTTCTTAACTACGATTACTCTGATGCCACTGGTGCAGAAGTTGTTAATGTGAAATATGACAGTCATGCAAACACGAAGCACATTTTTGATGTAATTAAGAACACCAGCGATGAATTAGTGCATAATGTAATTGATAAAAATAACTTGGACGAATGGAGAAATTATATCTACAATACATTGCAGCAGCCACATGAAAAAATGTTAGATGAAGCCAGTGAGCTTCATTATTATCTTTATTCATTTGGCATCGGTGCTTTTGGTTTATGCACATTCAAGACTATCACAGAAGAGCAGGTTGAAATATTAAGGCGTTTCAGAAATGTATTCAGCCTTTCTTATCAACGCTATATTGATATTTCACAAGCAGAGGCGCAGGCAAGAGAAGCGCAGATTGAATTATCATTAGAGCGTGTGCGTGCAAAAACAATGGCAATGCACAACAGCACAGACGTTGGTGAAACAGCAACTGTAATGGTAGATGAATTGCAAAAACTGGGAATAGAAACCATCCGCTGTGGCATTGGGATTATGCATGACCCGGGCAACATGGAAATATGGACCATAAGAGCAAATGAAAATGTCATCATTGGGTGGATGGATATGAACATACATCCTTTGCTCCGTGGTGCTTTCGAAAGCTGGCGCAACAAAAATGAATCTTACTCATATGAATTGAAAGATGAAGATTTACTCAACTATTTTAATGCTATCAACAATTATCCTGGTTATCCTATCCGGTATGATACAAGCACTTTGCCTGAATTAATTCATCACAATGAGTTCACATTCGCCGAAGGGATATTGTTTGCTTTTTCATTAGAACAATTAAAAGATGAGCAACGAAAGATATTTAAACGGTTTGCCTCTGTATTTGGGCAAACCTATCGCCGTTACATTGATTTGAAAAATGCGGAAGTGCAGGCAAGAAAAGCAAAGATTGAAGCAGCAATGGAAAAAGTGAGGTCAAGAGCAATGGCAATGCAAAAACCTGCAGAGCTTGTTGAAGTTGCTCAATTGTTGCGCACAGAAATGGGCTTGCTCGGTGTGGAAGAATTAGAAACAAGTTCTATTTACATTCATAGCGAAGCGACACAGATAACTGAATGCTGGTATGCCATTCAGCAGGATAAAAAATTAGTATCAGATCACATGACCCTTCGCTTGCCCGACACATGGGTAGGGAGAGAAATGCTTTCTTTTTACCACTCTGATAAAAAACAAACATCCATCGTGATGCAGGGAGAAGCAAGAAAGGAATGGATTAATTACTGCGCTGCACATTCGGATGTACTCGTGAATTTTTATGGCGATACAATTCCTGACCGCACTTATCATTTGTATAAATTCTCCAACGGTTATATGGGTGCTGCTTCTCCTGGAAATATTTCTGCAGAAAGCTGGGATTTATTACAAAGGGCAACTACTGTTTTTTCATTGGCCTACACACGCTTCAGCGATTTGCAATTAGCAGAAGCGCAGGCAAGGGAGGCGCAAATTGAAACAGCTTTGGAACGTGTACGCGGCAGAACACTGGCGATGCAAAAATCAGATGAGCTGGCAGAAACCGCAGCAGAAGTTTTTAAGCAACTGATCAGCCTGGGCATAGAGCCCAATCGCTTGTATATCGGTATCGTTAATGGTGACACCAGAGATATGGAAATGTGGGCAACTGATGAAGATGGCTCAGGTGTAGGAAAAAAATTCGTCTTTAACGCTGCAGATAATGCTTCTGTAAAAAAATTGTATGATGGATGGGCTGGAAAAATAAAATCTGTGACAGTAGACATGCAGGGAGCAGAACTGGAAAGCTATATCAGCTACCTGCAGCAATTAAAAATTCCCCTCAGCCATGCCCTTACACAAAAAAGAAGAGTGCAAAGCGTAGCTTATTTTGATAAAGGGTTTATTGGCATGGCTTCTCCTGATGACCAATCGGAAAGCAGCATACGCCTGCTCGAGCGATTTGCTGCTGTATTCAATCTTACGTTCACTCGATTCAACGATTTAAAAATTGCAGAAGCACATGCATTGCAGGCGGAGCAGGATTTAATAGAAATAAAAGCTGCAAGAAAAAAAGCGGAAGAAGCATTAAGCGAATTGCAGTCAACACAAAAGCAGCTCATCCAGTCAGAAAAAATGGCTTCACTTGGAGAACTCACTGCAGGCATTGCACATGAAATTCAAAACCCGTTGAACTTCGTGAACAATTTTTCTGAGGTTAGCAATGAGCTCATTCAAGAAATACAAGAAGAAAGGCACAAGGAACAAGGGGCAAGAGACGAGCAATTGCAGGATGAAATATTGAATGATATCAAACAAAATCTTGAAAAAATAAATTATCACGGTAAACGCGCAGATGCGATCGTTAAAGGAATGTTGCAGCATTCAAGAAAAAGTGAAGGCAAAAAAGAATTAACGGATATCAATGCTTTGTGCGATGAATATCTGCGATTGAGCTATCACGGGCTTCGTGCAAAAGACAAAAGCTTTAATGCGGAAATGAAAACAGATTTTGATGCAAGCATTGGAAAAATAAATATCGTTCCGCAGGATATTGGAAGGGTATTATTGAACTTATACAACAATGCATTTTATGCCGTGGATCAAAAAAAGAAATCAGCAAACAACAATTATAAACCAGAAGTGGAAGTTGAAACAAGAAAAGAAGGAAATAGGATATACATCACCGTTTGTGATAACGGGAATGGCATCTCAAAAAATATTGTGGATAAAATCTTCCAGCCATTCTTCACCACAAAACCCACAGGAAGCGGAACCGGCTTGGGGTTGAGCTTAAGTTATGATATTGTAAAGGCACATGGAGGTGAGATAAAATTGGAAACTAAAGAAGGCGAAGGAAGTGAGTTTATTATTGAATTACCCATTGTTTAAAACAGGTGATATGAGACTACTATTCAAGGTTGGTTTCCTTTTGTTTTTTCCGACCCTTCTTAAAGCACAGCAGCAGCCATTTCAATTAGACAGCCTTCACCAGGTGCTGAGAAATGCTTCAAGCGATACTATCAGGATGAATATTTATGACCAACTGGGATGGTATTATGCTGAAATAAATCGTGATAGCGCCCTTTCATATTTTGAAAAGGAATTGCCAATTGCAAGGCAATTAAATCTGCAGTTATATGAAGCTGATGCTTTGAATGGTATGGGAAGTATGCTGCGGGAATTAAGAAATTATCCCAAATCGCTTGAATCGTTTTTGGAAGCGCAAAAAATCGCAAGGAACCCGGCCATTGAAAAATATGCCTGGAACTTAACAAACAATGCATGGAACACGTGCAAAAGTCCGGATCCAAAAAATGCACGACTCAACCTCTTGGGCTGGATCCTTAACGATTTGGGAAACTTGTATGGCGCTACCGGTAACACAGATATTCAGATTTCAAATTTATCTGAAGCCAGAAGCCTTGCTTCATCGGTTCATGATACGACGCTGTTGGAAGTTACAAATTCGACACTGGGCTGGGCCTATTTTGATCTTGATAAATTGGACTCAGCACTGCTCTTTCAGCAAAAAGCACTGTCTTTATATGAAAGTTCAGACGTTTTTAAAAAATATGAAGGCGATGTTTTAATGTCTATAGGCAAAATTTATCAAAAAAAAGGAGAACTTAATTTGTCAAAAGAGGCATTCTTAAGATCAATGCAATCATGTGCGCAACAGCATAATCTTTCAGGGCTCGGAGCAAGTTATCTTTCACTGGCAGATTTATACCAGATTGTAAAAAAGCCAGACTCAAGTATGTTCTATGCCCGAAAAGCGTTGGAAACTTTTAATGACCTGAAGTTACCTGCGGGCATTTCAGACACATACAGTTTACTTGCCTCTATCTATGGAGAACAAAATAAATCAGACAGCGCTTTTGCTTTTTTGAAAATGGCTTTTGCAATAAAGGATAGTCTGAATGCTGCAGACAGAAAAAACCTACTCGCATTTAAAAACAGGGACTTTGATGAAATACTTCAACTCAAAAAACTGGAGGAAGAAAAAATCCAGACAAGAACCAAAATCAGGACTTTCGCTCTGCTCTCGGGCATCGCTGTATTTATATTGATTACTTTTTTGTTGTACAGGAATAATAAACACCGGCAAAAGGCTAACGCATTGCTGCGAAAACAAAATGAAGAAATAGAACTCCAGAAAAAAAATGTGGAAGGAACATTAGCAGAGCTCAAAGCTACACAAACGCAGCTCATTCAATCCGAAAAAATGGCATCGCTCGGTGAGTTAACCGCAGGCATTGCACATGAAATTCAGAACCCGTTAAATTTCGTGAATAATTTTTCGGAAGTAAGCAGCGAACTTATTGACGAAATGAAAACTGAATTGTCGAATGATAATAAAGAAGATGCAATAGCAATTGCTGATGACCTGAAATCAAATTTAGAAAAAATAAACCACCACGGCAAACGTGCCGATGCAATTGTGAAAGGCATGCTGCAACACTCACGGTCAAGCACAGGTGTAAAAGAGCCGACAGACATTAATAAACTGACTGATGAATATTTGAGGTTAGCTTATCATGGGTTAAAAGCAAAGGATAAAGAATTTAATGCAACATTGAAAACTGATTTTGATAATGAGGTTGGAAAAATAAATATCGTTCCGCAGGATATTGGAAGAGTGCTCTTGAATTTATATACGAATGCTTTTTATGCGGTGAATGAAAAGAAGAAACAGATTAGAGAGGGTTACGAACCAACAATTTCTGTAAGTATAAAAGAATCAGGAAATCAGGTATCCATTGTTGTTAGTGATAATGGAAACGGTATTCCACAAAACATCATTGATAAAATCTTCCAGCCATTCTTCACCACAAAACCAACTGGAAGCGGAACTGGCTTGGGTTTGAGCTTAAGTTACGATATTATCAAAGCGCATGGTGGCGAGATAAAAGTGGAAACGAAGGAAGGGGAAGGTTCAATGTTTATGATAGAACTGCCTTTCAAATAAAAGTATTAAATTTCATGACTAATGCTATACAAAACAACTGCTTCAAAAATATTAATAGCTGTATTTTTTTTCGTTTTAGTCAATGGATGTAAAAGCGCAGAAGACGTTCCTTTCCCCGCTGATGAAACTGCGTTCCCGCAACCCATTAGCAATCCGTTTCACTTCGGCGGTGAAACAAAAATAAAATGGACAGACAGTGTTGCGAATGTAAAACCAACAATCAAAAAATTTGATTTCAATAAGCTCCCGATAAAAATATTTGACAGCGCTGGCTTTGTGCCTTTTGTAAAAAAACCAGAAGAAGTTGCTTTCGATATTGACAAGCTTCCTGATACCGCATTTGATTATAATAAACTTCCTTCAAAAACTTTTCGTTTCGAGACTTCCATTTTAGAAACGCCTAAATTGATAAAGGCTGGACATCCTTATTTAAAAACAGGCACACAAGATCTGATTTATGAATTTGGCGAACCTCAAGGTCTTCTCGGCACCAACATAACAAGTTTTTTTCAGGATAGTAAAGGCTTTATGTGGATTGCAACTGATCAGGCTCTTTATCGTTACGATGGCGAAAATCTGTTATCTTATTTTAATGGTGGTGTTGAACCCGGTATATACTCTATGTTGGAAGATGGTAAAGGGCAGATATGGCTGAGTACTCTCAATGGACATGGGATTATTGTTATTGACACAAAACACTCCCTCTTAAAACGCCTTACAAAAACAAACGGGCTCAAACCGGGCGCAATCGTTTATATGTTATTAGATAATGAAGGCCGCGTTTGGACCACCAGTTTTGATCATGGCCTCACTATCATTGATGATGCTCATCACACACTAAAATTTCTAGACAAGACAAGTGGTATGCAGTACAATAGCATCATCGGTCTTGCAAAAGATAATGATAACAATATATGGGCATCAACAGTAGGCGCTGGATTAAATATCATCGACCTTAAAAAAGGAAAAATCCGGCACTTGAACAAAGCCAATGGTTTAAACACTGACACGCTTACTGGAATTATTCGTGATAATATGAATAGATTCTGCGTACCTACTATAAATGGCGAAATAAATATTATTGACCCGCAACAAAAAAAGATTTTGCATTATGGTCAGCAACAAGGATTAAAAAAAATAGTGGTCGTTGCTTTACTAAATGATCCCAAAGGCAATTTGTGGCTATGCTCAGGTTTCGGCACAAATCCAGGTGTAGGCGTAGAAATAATAAACCCCGAAAAAGGACTGACTAAAATATTGAACACTGAAAGAGGAATTGCAGGAAACCATATAAATAATATCGCGCAGGATAAACATGGGCAAGTATGGATTGCCACAACAACTGGTATGAACTTGCTCAACAGAGGTGGCGGCGATGTTGAACACGTAGGGAAAAAAAATATCTCTACAATGTCCGAGGATGATTATGGGCAAATTTGGATTGGCATGTATGGCGGTGATCCTGGTGTTGATATTCTTGATACTTCAACGCGAATGATGAAATCGTTTACCAAAGCGCAAGGGCTTTCTAATGATTCGCTTCAAAATATAATCACCGAACATGGAAACATGTGGGTAGCTACCAATGGAGGAGTTGATATGATAGACTCTGCACGCAAAACAATCACGCATTTTGGAAAGGCGGAAGGGCTAACAACTGTCAATGAATCGAATTTGGTGATAGACAAAAAAGGTAGAACATGGTTTGGTTCAAACTTCACCCGGGCAGGGTTCGATCAGTTTGATCCGTCTGCAAAAATGATCCGGCATTTCTTTCTGGAACACGGTGTGAATGATACTATTGTAACAGATACCAGGATAGACAAAAAAGGACAAATATGGGCCGCCACTTTTACTGGCGGTGCTTACATGATAGATCCTGAAAAAAATACCATAAAATATTTAGATGATGCGGAGGGATTAAAAGAGCATTATAGCAAAATACTTTTATCAGATCACAAAGGCAATGTGTGGATTGGCACCGGCAAAGGAATTTACATTGTGAATGCCAATCGGGATTCTGTTATTTCATTTTCTTCGCGCAACGGGCTGCTAAGCGATGACATTAATTCTTTGAACGAATACAATGGGCGTGTGTATGCCGGAAGCGGTGCCGGATTGTCCATCATAACTCCTCCTGATTCTCCAAACGAAAAATGGCATGTTCAAACTTTTGGAAAAGCACAAGGTATCAGTAAAGCGATTGCTACTTATCAATCAAATACAATCACCAAAAAAGGTCAGTTCATTTGGGGAGATAATGGCATCAGCATTTTGAACTATGATGGCAATAAAGGTAAAGAGGTTCCGCCCACTCATATTACCGGCATTGATATTTTTAACCAGTCGCAACATTTTACTAATAAGCAACTGACAAACCTCAATGAAGGCGATACATTATGGAGCAGCAAAAAAGATACATTTTATTTGAAAGGGCAGAGGCCGGTTTTTGCTTCTTATGGTGCAGATAAAAAAATACAATGGGATAGCACGACTGATGTTTACAACATGCCAATAAATCTTCAGCTTCCATACTATCAGAATTATCTTCAATTTCATTTTACGCAAATGCATTTGGGGAGTCAGGACACCGTTTGGTACCGTTATATATTACAAGGCATCGATAAAAAATGGAGCGACAAAACTTACAGCACGTTTAGTCAGAATTATTTAAATCTTCCTTCGGGAGATTATATATTCAAAGTGGCAAGCATGTTCAATGGAAATTGGAGCGAGCCGGCATCTTTTGAATTTGTGATATCTCCGCCTTGGTGGAAAACATGGTGGGCTTATACACTGTATGTACTTGGTTTTTCTACGCTCGTTTGGACATTGGCTTTATATCGCTCCAGAAAATTGAAAAGAGAAAATCTTTTATTGGAAGAAAAAATTGCTCTTCGTACTACTCAACTTCAACATTCGATAGAAGAATTGAAATCGACTCAAACCCAACTGATCCAATCAGAAAAAATGGCATCACTTGGTGAGCTCACTGCAGGCATTGCGCATGAAATCCAAAACCCATTAAACTTTGTAAATAATTTTTCTGAAGTGAACAAAGAACTGGTGGATGAGCTGCAGCAGGAATTAAAAGCCGGCAGGATTGACGATGCCATTGCTATTTCAAACGACATCAGAGACAATGAAGAAAAAATAAATCATCACGGCAAAAGAGCTGATGCTATTGTAAAAGGCATGCTGCAGCATTCGCGGGCAAGCACAAGCGTAAAAGAACCTACAGATATCAATAAGCTCGCTGATGAATATTTGCGGTTGGCATATCACGGTTTAAGGGCAAAAGACAAATCTTTTAATGCAGCTATGAAAACCGATTTTGATGAAAAAATTGGAAGCATTAACATTATCCCGCAGGATATGGGTAGAGTGATGTTGAATTTGTATACCAACGCATTTTATGCAGTGCAGGAAAAACAGAATCAACTTGCGAAAAATTCATCGGTTCTTGGCAGCTATGAGCCCACCATTACTGTCAGCACAAAAAAATCAGGGAATCAGGTATTCATCAGTGTTAGTGACAATGGCAACGGCATTTCCAAAAATATTGTGGATAAAATTTTCCAGCCATTCTTTACTACTAAACCAACAGGACAGGGAACTGGCTTGGGTTTGAGCCTGAGCTACGATATTGTGAAAGCACACGGTGGTGAAATAAAAGTAGAGACGAAAGAAAAAGAAGGAACAACATTTATGATTGTATTACCCGGCTAAATTGTTTTATAAAAAAGTAGAGGGCTAAATAAAGTTTATGAGAAAAATCATTTTGCTCCTTTTTATGTGGCTGTTGCATTATTCGTGCTTTTCACAAAAAAGGAAAATGGATTCTCTTAATGCATCATTGAAAAATGCACCAGCCGATACAAGTAAACTGTGGATATACATGAATTTGCTTGAAGCCTGTGAAAAAAAAGACAAACTTAATTATACAGAAACAGCATGGAGCCTGGTAGATAAACTTTTTCTACAGGAAAAGAAAGAGGCGCTGTTGCAGAAACTCATTGAAACGGAGGTTTTGCTGCCAGCTAAAATACTCAGCTATTACAGCGATAAGGATACAACTGATTGGAACAAAGCAATGCCCTATCTCGTAACACGTCTGGAATCAATTGAGAAAACGGGCTACAAAAAAAGAACAGCAACTTTCTTATATGAAATGGCCCGCGTCTCTCTTGATGAAAAAAAAGATTCTGCTATGTTTCGTACTTACATATCGAAGAGTATAGAAATTGCAAAGGAAATAAAGGACAGTGCTTTAATACTTAATGGTTATGGTTTCATGCGTGCATTTTACGCGTCTGCCGGAAATTTTTCATCAGCACTGGAAGCCGCACAATCTTCTATGGCTATTTGCAGGCAACTGAATTACGATAAAGGAATTGCAAGCAGTCATGAAATGCTGGGTTTGCTTTACGGTGCTTATGGAGAAGATGAACTGGCGCTTACTAATTACCAGTCTGCATTGGACATTGCTTACAAAATAAAGGATGAAGAAGAGGTATATAGTACACTGCTTTCATTGAGTACGTTTTACAGCTCAAAAGACAATACAAACAAAGCGCTTGAATACCTGAATAAGATGCTTGATCTCTGCAACAGTAATCATAGCCTTAGCCCTTACCTCGGCTATACTTACCAGATGATTGGCGGGGTTTACAGTAAAAACAAAGATTACAAAAATGCGCTGATCAATTTTGATAAAAGCTTAAGCAGAGCAGAAGAAGAAAAAAACTCTTACAATACTGCATCATCACTGCTTGAAATAGGAAACCTGTATAGCGACCAGGGAGATTTTGAGAAGGCTGTTTCATATCATACCCGTTCCATACAGATCATAGATTCGGTTGAAAGTCTGAAAAATTTTAAAGGAGATCTTCAGTATTATTTGGCAAAGGACTACTATGGATTAAAAAAGTATGATAAAGCAAAGGAAATAAACGATATGGCCCTTGTTCACTTCAAAAGACATTGGTTTCATGTAAAGACTATTAGTCTAATGGAGTTACTCGCTTTTCAGATTGACTCAGTCCGAGTAGATGGCGTTGGTGCGCTGGCTCATTACAAAGAATATGTATCGTCAACAGAGAGAATGAGGGGAGAAGAAATAAAAAAAGCCGCAGAAAAAGATAAGTTTAAAACAGAAATTGAAAAACAAAAATCGGAACAGGAAAAAAAAGATGCCATTGCAAAACGTACCAGGAACCTGCAATATATAGCAATAGGAGCTTTTTTATTATTAGGTATATTTCTTACTTACGGATATGTTCAGAAGAACAAGGATAAGAAGCGGATTGAGAAAGCTTATGCCGACTTAAAATCGACGCAGGCACAATTGGTGCAATCAGAAAAAATGGCTTCATTGGGTGAACTCACTGCCGGTATTGCACATGAAATTCAAAACCCTTTAAACTTTGTGAATAATTTTTCAGAAGTGAACCGAGAGTTGATTAGTGAATTGGTTGATGAAGTTGATAACGGAAATACAGAGGAAGTAAAGGCGATTGCAAAGGATATTTCAGACAACGAAGAAAAAATAAATCACCACGGCAAACGCGCAGATGCCATCGTAAAAGGAATGCTGCAACATTCACGGTCAAGCACAGGTGTAAGAGAACCAACAGACATTAATAAGCTCGCTGATGAATATTTGCGATTGGCATATCATGGGCTTCGCGCAAAGGAAAATTCATTCAATGCAACGATTAAAACGGACTTTGATAATTCAATCGGAAAAATAAATATCATCCCGCAGGATATTGGAAGAGTGCTTCTCAATTTATATAACAATGCGTTTTATGCGGTGAATGAAAAAGCGAAGCTACGGGCTATGAGCCGCGAGTGATAGTTCAAACAAAAAAAACAGGAAATCAGGTATCCATCAATGTTAGTGACAATGGTAATGGCATCCCCCACAATATTATCGACAAAATATTCCAGCCATTCTTCACCACAAAACCAACGGGAAGCGGAACAGGTTTGGGATTAAGTTTGAGTTATGATATCGTGAAAGCACATGGAGGTGAAATAAAAGTGGAGACGAAGGAGGGTGAGGGAACAACTTTTATTATTCAATTAATAATGCTTTAAAATGAAATCAATATTGAAACTGGCGTTGTTGCTGTTACTTCCCAGTTTTATAGAGGCACAATCGCTTGGGGAAAAAATCGACAGCTTTAAAAAACTGATTGCTGCTTCAAAAGAAGATACAACAAAGGCGATTTTGTTGAATAAGATTGGGAACATTTATAGTTCATCGAATACAGACACAGCATTGTTGCTTTATGCGCAAACGCTTGATCTTTCCCGAAAAGCAGCTTTTTCAACAGGAGAGGTCAAAGGGTTATTGGGTCAGGGCAACGTATTTAGTTTTACCGGCGATTATCCTAAAGCATTGAACGCTTACTTAGCGGCCCTAAAAATAAGTGAACAGGTAAATTATAGCGTTGCGACAGCGCTCCTTTTAATGAATATCGGGAATGTTTATAGCTATGAAGGCGATTACAGGCAAAGCATTAATTATGCTCTTAAAGCATATGGGGTTGCGAAAAATATTGATAATGGAGGCATCATGAGTAGTACTGTCAATAACCTGGGCGTATACTATAAACACTTAAACATGCCTGATTCGGCACTTGTTTATATCCGACTGGCATACGCTCTCGGCCTTAAGTTTAATGACCCTGATGTTCTTGCTTCAGCGTTGATCAATATGGGCACCGACTTTCTCGATAAGCAGCAATTGGATAGCGCCATGCCCTACTATCGCAGATCTATTTTTTTTGCCAGGCAAGCCGGAGCTGTTGACAATGAATGTGAAGCGCTCATTGATATTGCTGAAATATTCAAGCGACAGGGGAAGTCAGATTCCAGCTTGTATTATGCCAGGAAATGTCTTGCTACTGGCAAGGTCAGCGGGCTTACGAAAAATGTATTGGAGGCAAGTGAATTTTTGGCAACTTACTTTAAACAGCAAGGCAGATTCGATAGCGCTTTTAAATACCAGGAAGTTTCTATCGCAGCTAAAGACAGTCTTTACAGCCAGGAAAAAATAAAACAGTTTCAAAATCTGAGCTTCGCAGAGCGCCAACGTCAACGAGACATTCTGGAACGGGAAGCAGCTTACCACGCAAGTTTACGTTTTTACCTTCTGGACGCAGCCATTCTTTTTTTGCTGGTGCTGGCCTTTATATTCTGGCGCAATAACCGCAAAAACAAAAAAGCAAAACGTTTGCTACAGCTACAAAAAGAACAAATACAAACAACACTGACCGATTTAAAGTCCACTCAATCACAGCTTATCCAATCAGAAAAAATGGCATCGCTTGGAGAATTGACCGCCGGCATTGCGCATGAGATACAGAACCCGTTGAACTTCGTGAATAATTTTTCTGAAGTGAACAACGAATTGATTGATGAAATGAACATAGAATTGGATAAGGGAGATATCGGCGAAGCGAAAATAATTTCAAACGATATCAAACAAAATCTTGAAAAAATAAATCATCACGGCAAACGCGCAGATGCCATCGTGAAAGGAATGTTGCAGCACTCACGTTCAAGCACAGGTGTAAAAGAACTAACGGACATCAATGCGTTGTGCGATGAATATCTTCGGTTGAGTTATCATGGGTTAAGAGCAAAAGACAAAAGCTTCAATGCAGAAATGAAAACAGATTTTGATAAAGCGATTGGAAAAATAAATATCGTTCCACAGGATATCGGCAGGGTGCTGTTGAATCTTTATAACAATGCGTTTTATGAGGTGAATGAAAAAGCGAAACTACGAGCTACGGGCTATGAGCCGCGAGTGATAGTTCGAACAAAAAAAACAGGAAATCAGGTATCCATTAACGTTAGTGACAATGGTAATGGCATTCCACAAAATATTATAGATAAAATATTCCAACCTTTCTTCACCACAAAACCAACGGGAAGCGGGACTGGTTTGGGATTGAGCTTGAGCTATGACATTATTAAAGCTCATGGCGGAGAAATAAAAGTGGAAACGAAGGAAGGTGAAGGAACTGGATTTACATTGATATTGCCGGCTGTTTAATTCTGGATTTATTCAGCAGAAAGATCATTGCATCTTATTTCAGATTTTTTTTACAGACTAAAATAATGTACATTAACTCTGCCAAACTCCCCCCCTGACCTGCTAAACCAGTCTGCTTATGAGCGATATTTCTGACATAGCAACTTTGCCGGTAAATGGCGTTGATTATTTTCTCCCGGCAAGCGAAGATGACGTCATAAGATTGGTGAATGATGCAAAAGAAAATAATGAAATTATTTGTGTCAGAGGTGCTGCACACTCATTTCCACTGCTTGACACGCTGGAAGCAACAAAGGTTTCAAAAGCAGGAAGAAATTATAAATACCTGCTGCTTTCCAGGATGAACACAGTAACGATCACTGGGAATACGGCAGTAGCTCAGGCTGGCTGCCATCTTGGTTACGATCCTTTCGATCCTGATAAAAAGTCTACACTGGAAAATTCTCTCATTTATCAACTCTTTAAAGCAAACCTGGCTGTTGGAGATCTTGGAGGGATATCGCATCAAACAGTTGGTGGGTTTTTGTCGACCGGTTCATCAGGCGGCTCAACAACCTATGCTTTTGAAGAATCGCTGATCAGTTTAGATATCATTATTTGTGGAAACAATGGTGCAGAAAAAGTAACTTATAAACGCCCATCAGATAATAACAGCAACGATCCTTTTTTTGCTGTGGGGCTTGCTGGTTTGGGTTTAATGGGTGTAATTGTGTCTGCAACATTTCAATGCATTCCAACCTTTAATATTCTTGGCACAGAAGTAACTACAAAGTGCGATGATTGCGAGATTGATCTTTTCGGTCCTGGAGTGACTAGCCCAATACCTAAGCTAAGTATGCAAGGTTTTTTAGAAGCAACTGAATACACACGCATTATTTGGTGGCCACAAAAAAACGTCACAAAATCAGTAGTGTGGAAATGCCACAGGATGCAGGCTTCCGATTATGACCCAAAAGTTCCGGGGCGTACTTCCCCAAAAGATTTTACTCCTAAGCCTTATGAGGAAGTAGATTGGATTGATGGAAGCCCGATACCTGAAACATTAGGCGCCGATATTCTTTTTACAGCCATGGGCAGATGGCCGCAGTGGTTTGATGATCTTGCTCCTGATTCTAAGTGGATCAAAGATGGTGTTGAATTTGCATTTCCTTATTTGTTCCCGCTGATATGCGATTTATTTGTTTCCATCGGCACAAAAATATTCTGGGATTATTGGTACAGCGGGTTGCCAATGGATGATCAGATGGGAGATAAGATCATGCCTGTCTGGTTCACTGAATTATGGATCCCCATAGAACAATCACAGGCAGTGATGACAGCGCTTAAGAATTATTATGATGCCGATAAATGTTTTGAGAGAACAGGAAAATTTTGTGTAGAAATTTATGCAGCAAAAAAAAGTGATTTCTGGTTCAGCCCTGCGTATGATCAGGATGTGATCAGGATCGACATATTCTGGTTTGCAAATAATATTGGCGATCCGGCAGCATACTTCCAGCAGTTCTGGGATCTGTTGAAGCCATTTAATTTCAGGCCACATTGGGGGAAATATTTTCCGGATCCTTCCACTGCTTCTGCAGGCGAACCGTCACCGACTTTCCCATGGAAAGGTTATCTCAAATCGCAATATAGCAAATGGGACGACTGGATGAACCTTCGCAATCAAAACGATCCCGGAAAAATATTTGTGAATGACTACTGGGGCAACAAACTTGAAATTTGATTTTTTTAATAGGCGCAGCTATTGAAATAGCTACGCGTAGCTTCAATTATAAACTCAATTTATGATCAGTCCCGATAGCAATGGATTATATCATCCTACCAGTGAAAAGGATGTTATTGACCTGATCAATTATGCGATCACCAATAAATTGCAGGTTCGTGTGCGGGGTGCTGCGCAATCCGTTTCATCAGCAGTTTATACTGATAATTATCCGCCTGCTGCAGGAGGCGCATCTGCAAATATTAATATGGAGCTCGATCAGTTGCGCAGCATCAGCTTTGATGATGCTACTATGCAGGCAACTGTCGGTGCAGGCATGAATCTCGGGACAGATCCCTATGATCCTTCGGGCATGTCGCAGAAAAGTGCGAGCAATAATTTGCTTGAAAACCTGAATGCGCATGGATGGTCTGTACAAAATGTTCCAGATGTCATTCACCAAACTATCGCAGGTTATATTTCTACGGGTTCACAAGCAGGAAGCATGATGCATTCTTTTGATGATTGCATTGTTGCTATCCGATTAGTGGATGGAACCGGAACTCCGCAAACTTTTACAAAATCAGATGACCTGGAAAATCATTTTTATGCAGTAGGAGTATCAATGGGCTTACTTGGAATCATTACTTCAGTGACTTTGCAGTGTGTGCCTGCATTTAATATCATTGGTCAGGAGATGATTTCCAGTCAGGTTGACTGTGAATTTGATTTTTTGGGGAATGGTGGCGCAGATAAAAAATCATTGCAAGACTATGTTACCGATACTGAGTTTTCAAGAACATTATGGTGGCCTTTTCCCACGCTCAAGCGTGTGATTGCGTGGAAAGCAAAAACAATGCAGCCATCTGATTATAATAATGAGACTACAGGCACAGCCACTGATTTTACACCAAAGCCATATCAGCCTGTGTTCCCAAAAATATTTGGCAGCACTATGACTGCAAGGACTGTTGCCGGCACAGGGTTCCGCCTTATTGCAAATTACCCGCAATGGCTCTATGATATTCTCGGTAATAATCCTGAGCTAAAAAAATATGAAGGCATTCTTGACACCATTGCTCCATACTTATATCCATTCATGATCAATCTATATTTTCCTGTATCAAGTGATGAACATCCTGTTCAAAAATTTTGGGATTACTGGAATAGAAGTTTGCCAATGGATACAATCGAGTTCAGCGATAATCTTTTTAATCTGGTCTACACTGAAATGTGGGTTTCTATTTCTGATGCAAACAAAGCCGTGAATGCATTGAATGATTTTTATCAAAAGCAGGGAATGAGTTTGGTGAGTTATTATACTGTTGAAATTCTTGCAACGAAAAAAAGTAATTTCTGGATGAGCCCTGCGTACAATGGAGATGTTATCAGATTCAACATCATGCGGTTTGATACCAATAAAACAAATGATCTTACCTATTACCAGCAATTTTGGGATTGGATGAAGAGTCAGGAAATTTCATTCACACTTCACTGGGGCAAATATTTGCCGCCGCCAAACTCGGGTGAAGGAGCAGGTTATCTGACAGGTCAATATCCAAAATGGAATGATTTCAAAACACTGAGATCTCAGATGGATCCTAACAATATTTTTCTTACAAGCTATTGGAAATCGCAATTAGGGATCAACTAACTTTTTGCTGAGACATAAACGCACAGCATTAAATTTGCTTAATGACTAACAGCAGAAAAGTACTGAAAGAAAAAGCTCAATCGTTACCTTTTTTCGGTTCTCTGATAAGGTTATGGGAATGGCTTATCAACATCGGGATAGATGAACACATCAATGATTTTGATAAAAAACGCACACGCCTTATCAATGGCATCTGCAGTTGGGCATTCCTGATTTATTTTGTGTATGCGATTGTTTATTTCAGCGATCAGAAATTGCAAATAGTCTTCTATGAAAGCGTAGCTGGCGTGATTGCATATTCATTGCCGATCCTGCTCAATTACCGACATAGGTATAACGTGGCTTGCCACTTCTTCTGCATCTTCAATTTATTTTTTTATTTTGAACAGTGTCTATCTGGTGGTGAGCAGATTGGAATTGTATATGAGTTTGTGCCCAGTGCTGTTACTGCACTGCTTTTCTTCAAGTCAACCCGCGTGGTGATCTCATATTTTTTTGCCAATTTTTTATTTTTCATTTCCGCAAAATATATATTCAATCATGTTAACGCGATCTTTTTTTATGGAGATCAGGCCTCTTCATTTTATTATGCGAACCATATCATCATGTTCATACTTGTTTTCATGATCGTATTTTATTTCCGTTCAGAAAACATAAGGCAGGAAAAGTTACTGGAGAAAAGAAACAGAAATCTGTCTGACGAGAAGCTGAAAGTGGAAAGTGCATTGTCAGATCTCAGGTCTGCTCAGGCGCAGTTGATACAATCGGAAAAGATGGCTTCTCTCGGAGAACTCACTGCGGGCATTGCTCATGAAATTCAAAACCCGCTGAACTTCGTCAATAATTTTTCTGAACTGAATGCCGAATTAATGGAAGAATTAGAGCAGGAAGCAAAAAAGAACAACTTTCATGAAGTCATATCCATTGCAAAAGATGTTAAAGAGAACCATGCAAAAATAAACCACCATGGCAAGCGTGCAGATGCTATTGTAAAAGGAATGCTGCAACATTCCCGTACAACAGCAGGATCAAAAGAGATGACAGATGTCAATGCGCTGGCGAATGAATATTTGAGGCTGGCATATCATGGGGCGAAGGCAAAAGAAAAAAATTTTGACACCAGATATGAAACAGATTTCGATGACAGCATCGGCAGAATAAATGTCATCCCGCAGGAAATCGGAAGAGTATTGCTCAATATGTTCAACAATGCTTTTTATGCAGTGAATGAGAAGAAAAAGCAATTAGGAGTTAGCTATGATTCATTAGTAAGTATTTCAACAAAAAAATCAGAAAAATGGATAACCATCAACGTTAGTGATAATGGCAACGGTATCCCACAAAATATTATCGATAAAATCTTTCAGCCATTCTTTACAACAAAACCAACAGGAAGCGGAACAGGCTTAGGGTTGAGCCTCAGCTACGATATCATCAAAGTTCACGGCGGTGAAATAAAAGTGGATACGAAAGAAGGAGAAGGAACGACATTTATTATTCAATTGCCGCTTGTCTGAATTTAGTATACAATCAGAACTCAGACCATATTCCCAAGCCTGTTCAGATGATGAAGCTTTGTGATCAGGTCGTTGCTGAAAAGAGAATTGATCTCGTGTTTCAGCAAATGGTTTTTCTCGATAAATTTTTTCAGTTTTTCTTTTTCCCACCCGATCACTTTCGTGTGAACTGCTGCGTCCACATCTGCAGAAGGAAGAGCACCTGTCAGGAAACTAATCTCGCCAATAAAATTCCCTTTCTTGAGCGTTGATATTTTTTTCCCTTTAATTTTTACATCAGCTTCGCCTTCAACCAGCAAAAATATTTTTGAGTGAGGTTCGCTTTCTTTAACGATATTTTTATGCTCAGCATATTGCTCCCATGTCCCTGAGCGAACCAGTTTCTTAAAATTAAGCACGTCCATTTTATCCCCAATCAAAATGAAAGCTTCGAGCTCATCGTCAGTGAAATTCAAAAAACGTTTTTGATAAATGACGCGGAGTATCTGATAGATATTAATAACAATGAGTGCAGTGCTCCATAAAATAGGTGTCCATGCTATTTTTTCAGATATCAGGGAATCGTAAAATATTTCCATAACGGCAGCAAGAATAAAAGCCCACCGCAAGTACAAAATATTCCTGAACACCGAACCGATGGTGTAAAGAGCATTGGACAGATGCCCGAATAAGTCGAGAACGCTGAACATAATCTTAGTTTATTGAATAATGTAAATAGTAGAGTAAAAATATAAATTTAGAACTTGTTTGGATGAATCAGAAAATCACATAGGATTTGCGTACATGGCGAAGATTGAATTCCACCGAAGTGCCGAAATTGAAAAATAAATCGGATATTCATGGCTGTTATGAATGAGTATCAGATTTGTTTTCATTCATATAATAGCCTTCTTCCTGTTGAATTCATTGTGCTGCCAAAACATGAGAGCGTCTTAATATCACTAATGAAGTTTAAAGATTTCCATTACATTAATAAGTCGGAATGATGATCAGAACGAGGCTGGCATTGATCATTTCAATCGGAATTTCAGCATCATCGGAATAAATAGCATAAATTTATAGCCATGCTCAAGGTAACCCCTAATTGCTTTTTGCCTTTCATGACTGTTGTGGCTTTGATTGCTTTGGCATCCTGCAATAATAATGCGACTGACACACCATTTCCGGTGAGCGATACTGGTTATAGCCAACCGACAGTAACGCCTTTGCAATTCAGCGGAGAAAAAAAGTTCAGCCTTGCTACCGTGAAGACAGGTGAAGTCAAGCCTTCCGTCAGAAGTTTAGATATCAGCAAATTGCCTTCAGAGCCATACGACCATTCACTAAAAAAGCCATTTTCAAAAAAGCCGGAAGATAAAACTTTTGATTTTAATGCGCTGCCCGAAAAAACTTTGGACATTAATAAAATCACCTCAAAAAAATTTCAATTCAAAGTTGCACTTTTGCCTCCCCCTGTTCTGTCGAAAGCCGGAATTCTTTCTCCTAAAAGTGGTAGCGAGCTCTCAATTTCAGACATCAGCAAATTGCCTGGCTTCTCAGATAAATTTGTATTTTCTTTAATGAAAGACAAAAATGGTGTTGTCTGGATTGGTACCAACAAAAGCCTTTTTCGCTATGACGGGGAATATCTTAAAAAATACATATTCAATAACAATGGCGCGGCTACTATTGATATGATGGAAGACAATGAAGGAAGATTATGGTGCATCAACAGGCGGGGGATTAGAGTGATAGACCTGAAGACAAACATTGTCAGATATACCGATGAAATAAATGCCCCATTTCTCAATGTTCCAAGAATGAAAAGAGATGCTAACGGGAATATATGGGTGCCTCAAACAAACAAGAACGGTGCAGTAATTATCGATCCCAAAACAGAGTCGTATAAATTGCTGGACACCCAATCAGGCTTGTGCGATGATCTGGTGTATGATGTGTTTCAGGATACAAAGAAAAATATATGGCTCTCCACTGGTGGGGGCATGAACATCTTTAATCCATCCACGGGTAAGATCAGCTATCTAAAAAAAGCAAACGGCTTAAACAGCGACAATCTTGAGTCTATTACTGAAGATAGGAATGGGAGTATCTGGGTAGCCGAACATGAAGGCGGTGTTGAATGTATTAACATAGAAAACAAGACAATCAGGAATTTCGGAGAAGCACAGGGATTAAAGAACAAATTTACATTCAGCCTTTCCTTCAATGACAAAGGTGTGCTCTGGATTGCTACAGACCATGGTCTTATGCTAATGGATGCCGCGAAATCCTTCACGAAATATTTTCCGAAAGAAGATGGTCTTAGCGAAGATGCAATTCTTTCTTTCTTATTTGATGATAAAGGCAGAGCATGGGTAGGCACCTATCAAGCAGGATTGCTGGTCATCGACCAGAACGCAGAAATTGTTTTTCCCATTGGTAAAAAAGGGATGTCAACTTTGCTTGAAGGCAGAGACGGAAAAATCTGGTATGGTACGTCAAATGACGGTATTGCAATTGTTGATGAAGAAAAAAATACTATAAGGTATTTACGCAAAGAGCAGGGATTAAGCGACAATGCCATGCAGGCTTTTTTGGAAGATGGGAATGGAAATATTTTTATAACCAGCGGTGGTGGCCTTGATATATATGACCCTAATCGTAAAACTATTTCGCACATAGGGAAAAAAGAAGGCTTCGTGAGCGATACTATTTATTCAATATTAAAAGATCATAAAAGTAATTTTTGGTTCACTGGCCCTACTGAAGGAATTGATGTGCTCGACTCAGCACAAAAGATAATAAAACACGCAGGAAAGGAAAATGGCTTAAATGATGATAATATTCAGGATGTAAAAGAAGACCCGCAGGGATTGATATGGCTTGTTACTGGCGGAGCGGGCGGAGTGGATATCATTGATCCTTCAAACCGGACTGTGAGATATTTGAATAACCTGCCAGGACTAAAAGACACTTGTTTTAGACTGATGATGCTTGATGGAAAAGGAAGGATGTGGATCGGGACTGATAAAGGAATTTATATTGTTGACATTAAGCAGAAGAATGTCACGACGATCACGATGAAGCAAGGCCTGCCCAATGATTATGTTGTTTCGCTCAATGAGCATAACGGAACAGTGATCGCAAACACAAAAAATAAGATTGCTGTTATTAATGAGCCAAAAAATGCGAATGAAAAATGGAGCATTGCGTTGCTTGCAAAATCTGAAGGGCTGGTAAAAGCAGCAGTTACATGGAATTCTGATCTTATCACTAAAAAAGGGCAATTTCTGTGGGGCGATAATGGTGTTACTATCATTGACTCAATCCAGGAGCAACATGATAGCAGCGCACCCACTTATGTCACGGGATTGACTGTAATGAGCCAGCCGCAATATTTTTCAAATATTAGTAATATCGTAGACACGCTATCGGTCAAAGATTCGTCATTAATAAAAAGCGATAATTATCTGGCCTCCGGATATTCGGATCAAAATAAATTTCATTGGGATAGTTTATCTGGCTCTTATAATATGCCAGTGAACCTGCATTTACCTTTTAATCAAAATTATCTTCAATTTCAATTTGCACAACAACATTTGGGCAGACAGGACACAACATTCTATTGCTATATTTTAGAAGGCATTGATAAAAAATGGAGTGCTTTAACTTCTAATACATATTCAGAAAATTATTTGAACCTTCCCCCCGGTAATTATTCTTTTAAAGTGCGCAGCAAAGATATCAGCGGCAGGTGGGGAGCCCCTGCAACATTCAGCTTTACGATCACGCCACCCTGGTGGAAAACATGGTGGGCTTACACTTTATTAGCTATTATCTGCGCAGGTATTTTGAGAGCATATATTGCTTATCGTTCGAAAATGCTGAAAAAAGAAAACAAGATATTGGAAGAAAAAGTAGAACATCGCACCAATCAATTGAAAAAATCATTGGAAGAATTGAAATCCACCCAAACGCAATTGATACAATCAGAAAAAATGGCTTCGCTTGGCGAATTGACTGCGGGCATCGCACATGAAATTCAAAACCCATTGAATTTCGTGAACAATTTCTCAGATCTGAGCATTGAACTTGCAGGTGAACTGAAAGAAACACTGAACAGCACAGAAATTGATACTTCAAAAAAACAAGAACTGGAATCGGTGATTGATGATCTGGTACAAAACCAACAGAAAATAAATTTTCATGGCAAGCGTGCTGACGCTATTGTAAAAGGCATGCTGCAACATAGCCGCAGTAGTTCAGGAACAAAAGAGCCAACAGACATTAATAATCTTTGTGATGAATATTTCAGGTTGAGCTATCATGGGCTTCGCGCAAAAGACAAATCCTTCAATGCAAAAATGGTCACGGATTTTGATCCGCATGTTGAAAAATTAAATGTTGTTTCTCAGGATTTGGGCAGAGTTATCCTTAATTTGATAACCAACGCTTTTTATGCTGTCAGCGAAAAGAAAAAAATGAACATGGCTGGTTATGACCCCACGGTTTGGGTGGCAACAAAAAAGCTGAATGGCAAAACAGAAATAAGGGTGAAAGACAATGGCACGGGCATTCCGCAAAAAGCGCTTGACAAAATTTTTCAGCCTTTTTTTACGACTAAGCCTGTTGGCCAAGGAACGGGCCTGGGGTTATCATTAAGTTATGATATCATAAAAGCGCATGGCGGAGACCTGAAAGTGGAAACAAAAGAAGGTGAGGGAGCAGAATTTATTATTGAATTACCATCTTAAATTATATTCGCGACATGAAAATTTTAGTAGTAGATGATGAAACAGATATCCAGACGCTTTTCCAACAGCGCTTCAGAAAAGAGATAAGAGATCATGTGATGGAATTTGCATTTGCTTTTTCAGGTGAAGAGGCATTGGATTTTTTGCAAAAGAATATTCATGAAGCGGTGCTGATACTTTCTGACATTAATATGCCCGGCATGAGCGGGCTTGAATTATTGCAAAAAATAAAAAAGAAATTTGAAAACCCTCCGCCGGTTGTAGTGATGATCACTGCCTATGGCGATGCAGATAATTACAAACAGGCAATGGATCTGGGCGCTGATGATTTTCTGACCAAGCCTGTTGATTTTAATTTACTGAAAGAAAAACTTAAATCATTACTCGGATGACAAAAATATTGGTTGCTGATGATGAAGCAGATCTGGAAGTGCTCATCAAACAGAAATTCCGAAGGCAGATTCGGGAAAAGCAATATGAATTTGTGTTTGCAGCTAATGGTGTTGAAGCGCTTGAAAAAATAAAGCTTGATCCGGATCTGGACATTGTCTTAACGGATATCAATATGCCTGAAATGGATGGCCTCACTTTGCTTGGCAAGCTGAATGACGTGAGCCCGATTATGAAAGCTGTTATTGTTTCTGCTTATGGCGATATGGATAACATTCGCATTGCGATGAACCGCGGTGCATT
>Ga0070734_10002089_pt1 | contig 25834 bp, 22 predicted proteins | sample Coa_R1_8_FD_66444 | JGI IMG/M metagenome (GOLD analysis project Ga0070734, IMG submission 66444) | Surface soil microbial communities from Centralia Pennsylvania, which are recovering from an underground coalmine fire - Coalmine... | ecosystem: Environmental > Terrestrial > Soil > Unclassified ...
CCAAAAAACTGTGGCTGTCTTCATTGCTGAGTCAGGAGGCTGCATCTTCAGAATCTCGTCCCACTTTTGGAAGCGAACTTCGACCGCCATCGGGACGGTCATGAAGCCTTCCAGAGGAGGCATTTCTTTTACCAACGGAGCCACATGCTGGACCAACATTTCGGCTGCTTTGCGGGAACTGGCATAGTCCCCATCCATACTGGAGCAGGCGGCGATGAAGTGCAGGTTGTGGCTGTAATACATGGCCGAATAGATTCCCTGCCCGCCACCGGCGCCAATGTAGGCGCGATCGGCTGCAGCGGCCCGCTCGTTGGTCCTAACCGCCGATTCATAATCTCCGGTTCGGATATAAACGTGTCCGGGCATGTGGACAAGATGGCCGGCCGCCGGAGCCAATGCTGCCAGCCGACTGGCGGGGGCAAGCGCGCGCTCCGGATTGGGAGAGGCCTCGACGGCATGGATGTAGTAGTGGATCGCGCCCATGTGATTCGGATCGCGCCGAAGAACTGATTCCAGCGTGGAGACGATTTCCTCCGTACCGGCTTCAGGCGTTCCATCCGTCCGCCATAAGCCCCACGGATGCAGATTCATCCCCGCCTCGGCAAACAAGGTCGCAGCATCCAGATCATCCGGAAATTGCCGTACTACTCCACGCATGGCATCGCGATATCGCTCGGCGGCCTCACGCAGATTTGCGTTGGGCTCTGATGGAAAACGTTTCGCCAGAGCTTCAATATAGGCCTTCTCATTAGGTGTGGCAGTGGCGGATAACGTAACCGCCCTCTCGACAGCATCATGGGCCTGTTTGAAACGTTCGGGGTCCGCGGGGTCGTTGTAATTTGGGCCAATTGATTCCGCCACGCCCCACCAGGCCATTGCCAGCTTGGGGTCGAGTTCCGCCGCATGATGAAACGACCTGGCAGCTTCATCGTGGTTGAACGCATAGATCAGGCGAAGCCCCTGATCAAAGAAATTCTGGGCTTCCGGAAGGCTCGTAGAAACAGAATGATGCAGGTCTCCCATTCCAGACATCATGGTGACGGCCGGCTCCTGATTCCGGGCTCGCTCCCGCGCGCGTGGTTGTTGAGGACTAGAGAGCAAAACACAAAATGCGATCAGAAGGGATGTTAAGCGCTTCATGGCAAGCTTCTCCGCATCTGCGCGGAAGCTTCCAGACTGTTAGGCTAAGAATTTACCCCAGTGGGAAGTTTCACGAATTGCGCACTGAAGGTCCCGCGCAGCGTCTAGGCAATTGGCCATTCGAAAATGGCATTCCTTAAGAAAGTTTGATGCGGGTATTACGCGCAGCAAACATCCGAAAATTTCCTGCACCATAGGCATTCTGTGCCTCCTCACTCGTCGGCCAAGGCCCAAACTGGATGGATGCCGGCGAAGCCCCCTAAACAGCCGGGCGTCGGGAAGCACCTTCAATTCCAACACGCTCTCCAAAAACTAAGGTGGAGCGGCAGTCGATCCGAATGATCGAAAGGCCGCCCCACCGATTGTCTTTCTCAATTAGGTTTCCAGGCCTGCGAAAGCTGTTGACTGCGCCTGGAGGCTATTTATGCTCCGCCGCCTCCGCCGCCGCGTTTCTGGTTGCCAAACACCGGCAGGGCCAGCACGGCGCCCTTGGAATGGCAGATACCAGGGATATGACCGGTAACCGTGACATAGATGGTCGTTCCGTCCGGTGAAATGGCGATTCCATTCAACCGCGCATGACCGAGCGAGCGGCCATCCGCCAGCCTGACGACACGCACATCGGATACGGTTCCGTCCTGCCTCATGCGGACAATCGTGTTGTCCTCGCGGTTGGCAACGAAGAAATCGGAGCCCGCAGTAAGTGTCGTATTGCCTGCAAACTGGCGATTGCTCGTTTCGCTTTTTGCGGGGGCCAGATCGACCGGCTTGTGCAAGGCGGAAGAAGCAAGATGCCGAACGCCGGCAACGTGGAATACGGTTCCATCGTCGCTGAGGTTAATCACCGCGATGCTGTCGGTACGAGGCTCGCTAACAAACAAGCTCCTTACCGGCGCAAAGCTGAAGATTGAGCCAAGTCTCGGGGAAACACTGCGATTCTCATGCTCGTCGTCATCGCGGCGGTGATCGTCATCGCGATGATCGTCGTCGCCTTCCTGGTGATGGTCGTCGCCGCCATCATCATGATGCGACCAGCTGCTGTGATCGGAATCACCATAGCTCTTGTGATCGCCGTCGTGGTGATCCTTGTCGCCATCGTGGTGGTCGTCGCGGTCTCCGCGATCGTCATCATCGTCGCATTCGCAATCGTCGTGGTCGCGATGATGTTTGTCATCATCTCCATAATGACCATGACCGTCATCGTCACGATGATCTGAATCGGCATGATGGTCGTTGTCGCCGTCATGATGATCGTCGCCATCGTGATGGTCTTTGTCGCCGTCGTGGTTATAGTCGCCGTGATGATCGCCATCGCCATGATGGTCGTTGTCGCCGTCATGATGATCATCGCCATCGCCATGATGATCGGAGTCGGGATCGTGGTCGGGGTGCGTCATGATGCAGGCTTGCGGCCCGTCGTGATCGTGATGATCGTCGTCACCATCATGATGGTCTTTGTCGCCATCGTGATGATCGTCGCCATCGTGACCATAGTCGCCATGATGATCGCCGGAATCGTCTCCGCTGTGGCCCCAAGAGCTGTGATCGGAATCGCCATCATGGTGGTCTTTGTCGCCATCGTGATGATCGTCGCCGTCATGATGGTCTTTATCGCCATAATGATCATTGTCGCGATGGTCATCGTCATGCCGGTCATTGTCGTCGCAGTTCCGATCATCGTCGTCATCATGCCTGCGGTCGTTGTCACCATAATGATGGTCGTCATCACCATGATGCCCATCGCCATCTCCGTACCGATGATCGTCATTGTGTCCGTAACCATCGTGGCGGTGATCGTTGTCCCGATCCGCATCGTCGTCATCGTCACCGTGGTGGCGCCCATGATCATGGTCACGGACCAAGGCGTCTACCGTTCCTTCCGGAGCCAAGCCGTCAACACCTTGAGCCGGATGCTCTTGAACGATGCTGCCATCGGCCAATACGACGCTAAACACCGGCTGTCCGGAACCATCCGGAGAGAATCCGAGGAAAGTGGAGGCTACGGCGCCGGCATCAAGGGAGCCGGGAATAATCTGCGGATGCCGAGGAGTGCGGTCGTCTGCAAAGACTCCGCCAATCGCCGGGTTCGGCGCATCTGCCAGAGGAGTCCCGTCAGGATCGAGAATGGACGATGTGCCGATTCCCTTCAAGCCGAATGGAGCATTTGCCGGCCACGGAAAACCAAACGCGTTGTTGATTGAGAGGCCGAGAGGGTTGCTGACGCCGGTGAAACCTGCGGTTACCGCATAATGATTATTGACACGATTGCGAAACGGGCAGCTTTGCGAAGAGAAGATCTGGACGCGACCGCCCAAATCAGAAGCCTGACCGCCTTTTACGGCGTGATCGCGAGCGAAGTCGCTGTCCAAAATCAGCGTATCTGGCCCCGTCGGGTCGAGTGACAGCAGTGATCCCTGCTTTTGTTTGTGGCTCGCTTTACGCGCTCCATAATTCGAACGATTCCCTACCAGAATGCGAGTCGGATCAAGAACCTGACCAGGCTGGGTCAATAGAGAAAGATTGGGGTTGGTCGTAATTGGGCCGCCAAGGAACGAGCCAACAGCGCTGATTGCGGAAGCCCCGGGAATATTGATCGCGACAACGCGCCCCAAAAGTGGCGTCGGCGTTGGTGTAGGAACAGGTGTTGGGGTGGGAGTAGGAGTCGGCGTTGGTGTAGGAGTCGGCTGGTATTGATGCTTATCGTCGTCAGCCTTAGCGATGGCAGGATTGCTGATCGCTACAAAACCAAGAACGGCAATGATCACCCACAAAAGATGCTTGATTGGCCTTATCACTTTCGGTCGTTCCTTTCTTTCGCATTGCGCCTAAGATTCTTAAATATTGGGAATGAATAACACTCGAACGTAAAGCTGATACAACCATGAAACGTTTCCGCCTGTAACTGCAATTTGCTAACCGCCGAATACTCTACCACTTGAAATTAATAATTTCTAACTATTTTTAGTAACAATATTTGTCATTCGTCTGAAATCGCTTGAAAAGCAGTACATCGGTGGTACCACGATTTTCTTTAATATTTTCTCTAATCTGTTGATCCACAAGACTATCGATGAGTAATTTCAGACATTTATGCGGCGATGATCACCAAAATCAGATTCTCATTCAATTAGTTATTATTAATGTTTTGATACCTGGCTGGCCCTTCGGACGATACCGGATATGTCTTTAGTGACTTGCAGCGCTGTCATTTTATTTCACTTTCACATTTTTTGACACTATTTATTGGGCCTCGTAGTCGACTCTTTGAATCATCCTCATAACTATCGGACCTGCCGCTTCCAAAAAATGCACCGGCCTTATACGACACCACCGGGCCAACCAACGATGCGAGGGAGAGATTGCCGATAGAATCGAACCAAGGACCAATCATCTATGTTTGATAAAAGCAAAATGCAAAAACTCGCGCAAGACTTTCGCGTGGCCTCTGGAAAGTCCTTTCGATTGAAAGATTTCAATCCAGGACATGCCGCGGAAGGAATCTCCAAGGAAGAGGGTCAGGAGATGCTCAAGGAAAGCTCGCAACTGATCAGCGATCTGCAGGAGAAACTCTATGCCCAAAGCCAATGGGCGCTACTCCTGATCTTTCAAGCGATGGACGCCGGGGGAAAAGACGGAACCATCAAGCATGTGATGTCCGGCATCAATCCCCAGGGCTGCCAGGTGTTCAGCTTCAAACAACCCTCGCTTGAAGAACTCAACCACGATTTTCTCTGGCGCACCATGCGAGCGATGCCGGAGCGAGGCAAGATCGGCATCTTCAACCGGTCCTACTATGAAGAGGTCCTGGTTATACGAGTCCACAAGGATTTGCTGGCAAAGCAGAACTTGCCGCCACACCTTGTAACCGAGAAGATCTGGCAGGAGCGGTTTGAAGATATCTCCGCGCTCGAGCGATATCTCGGCCGCAATGGAATCGTCGTACGAAAGTTCTTCCTCAATATGTCGAAGGAAGAGCAGAAAAAGCGGTTCTTGAGCCGTCTGGACCAGCCGGAAAAAAACTGGAAGTTTTCCGACTCGGATGTTCGGGAGCGAAAGTATTGGAACGACTACATGGAGGCTTACGAGGACACGATCAAAAATACGTCCTCATCGAATGCTCCCTGGTATATCGTTCCCGCCGACCGTAAATGGTTGGCGCGCCTGGTGGTAAGCTCCGTCATCATCGAGACACTGGAAAGCCTGCATCTATCCTTGCCCAAGATCGATGCTGCCCGCACCAGCGAATTGCAGGAGGCGCGCCGCTCTCTGGAGCGGGAAGAAGGCGCGTCCGAAAAAAAGAAGTGATCACCGCGTTTGCTTCTCGACCTGGGCTGCTACGAAGGAAGTCGTTTCACCTGGTTCCGCACGTTGGGATCGGTTCTCCGGTTGAGCTAGCATTCAACGATAGTATCCCCGCCGTGCCTCCACGAACACTTTGCCTTCCTGCTTGATCACAGCAGGAGAGAGTTTCACGTTAATCCGGCAGAATCGGCCCGCGGGTCGTTCAACCGATGGATGGTAGCCAAGGCTATAGCGCACGCGAATTTCATCGATGAGATCAGCCAGCTTGGAGTTCACCGCCTTGCGGGTCGATTCCATGACCCAACCTCCGGTCTGTTCCGCATAGCGGTAGACATCTCCGGGCGGATACAGCATCCGATCGGAAATGGCGCCCCGTGACGAGTTAATCCAAGAATCATCCACCTGCAAGAGCGTACACACGACCGTTCCTGTCCTGAAAAGCGCGGCCAGAGCTTCGCGCTCGCCATGAGGGCGCTTGCCATGCAGACTACGGCCATACCGTCCACTGATCTCATCGGTGGGCAGATTGGGAATGTTGTCGGTCATCCACACGATCACTTTTCGCCCAATCGGATTTCCAGATTTCTCCAATTGACTTACCGCCTGAAAGATCCCTTCGTTGAAGAAGGCCGCTTCATCGCTTTCCATTCGGGACGCCTTGGCAATTGCGGCGGCCGCCACTTCCCTGTCCGTCGTGAAATCCTGAACGGTGGTAGCCGATGCGGAATAGACAATCACCGCAACCTCATCCTCGGGCTTCAAGCGATGCAGCGCTTGAAGCGCGCCGTTTGCAAGCGACTTGAGGACCGGGTGCACGCTAGCGGTTAGGTCAAACAATAGAACAACCGACAAGGGGAGCGCGTCCTGGCTGAATGAGGAGATCTCCTGCGGAATGCCATCCTCGTAGAGCCGAAAGTCATCCTGCTGAAGGAAGTTCATCGCACGGTGTGTCTTCTTGCTGACGACCTGAGTATCCACCATTACCATCTTCACATTCACTTTGAAGATGGCGTCGCTCGCGGGCGACGCCGGTTCCTGGGCGGAAGTGAATCGAGCGACGAGCAGGATTGAGACGAGCACGGCAATGATTTTCATTGCGGGTCCTCCTTCATGATCGGGGCTTCAACATCAGGCTTTCATCACTTGGGCGAACAGAACTTGCTCCTTGAAACACGTCTTTGATTCGCAGACCCGTCTTTGATTCGAAGACGAATGATTCGCAGGCCAATCTATCACGGAATCAGTAAAAGCTTTCCAGTAGTTTTCCGCCCCTCTAGATCGCGATGCGCCTGCTGCGCCTCGCGGAGCGGATATACATGTTCGATGCGCAGCTTGAGCCTGCCGCCCGCAACCATGTTCATTACGTCGGAAGCCCGCTCCTCCAGTTCGGCGCGCGTGGCAATGTAGTGAAAAAGGGTGGGACGGGTAAGAAACAAAGAGCCTTTTTGAGAGAGCAAGATCGGATCGAAGGGCGGCACGGGACCGCTAGCTCCTCCAAACAAGACCAGGTATCCACGAGGGCGCAACAAGTTGAGATCCTGAGTGAATGTGCTCTTGCCTACGCCATCATAAATAACATGAACACCCTGACCGTTGGTAAGGCGCTTGGTTTCCGCCTCGAAATCCTGTTGCGTATAAACAATCACGTCGTCTGCCCCGGCATCGAGCGCCAGCTTGGCCTTCTCTTCTGAGCCCGCGGTACCGATCACCCGCGCGCCGATATCTTTAGCCATCTGAACAAGCAGGAGGCCAACCCCGCCTGCTGCCGCATGAATCAACGCGGTTTCGCCCTTTTTCAGCGGATAGGTGCTTCTGAGGAGGTATTGGGCAGTCATCCCCTGGAGCATGATGGCCGCGGCCTGCTCATTCTTAATTGAGTCGGGCACGTGGACCAGGCGATCGGCAGGCACGGCCGCATATTCGGCATAGCTTCCCATCACGCCCGTATAGGCCACCCGGTCTCCGACCTTCAGAGACTTCACCTCCGAGCCAATCTCAGTGACAACACCCGCTGCCTCTTGTCCGTCTACAAAAGGGAGTGTGGAAGGATATCGACCCTCGCGAAAATAAACATCGATAAAGTTAATGCCGGCCGCGGCGATTTTTACAATGGCCTCGTTTGGCTTGGGAACGGGAATAGGAAGATCGACGAGAGCCAGGACTTCCGGCCCCCCGGTTTTTTGCACTTGAATGGCCTTCATGATGCCAACCAGATTAACCCAAGGCAGGAGACAGCCGCAATCAAGGCAGCCTGGCAGACCACTCTTAGAGTTTCGGGCTCTACTCTATTTTCTGTTTTTCCGTTTTGGCGCAGCCCTCCGGAGTTTCTTTGAGAGAGTGCGAGGCCGCCGCGCTATTTCATACTTCTAGGTACACGGGTATCGAAACGGCTAGCTGCGGACTACAACTGTTCCGGCAATAAAATCGTGCAGGGCCTTTTTGCGATCGGCAAAGGCAGCAATAATGTAGCCAATAAATAAGAACCCCGAAAGAAACTTTGCAAAATGGCGGCCGGTTGCCCTGAGGAAAGAAATCTGATTCCCTTGATCATCCGTTACCTGCAGGCCTAGAACACGCTTGCCGAGGGTCCCCTGCCAGGTGGAGGACGTCAGCAACGCGTCGTATAACCAATTAATCGCCCCGAAGACCGGCAGAAAAATGCCGAAAGACGACGCCATCACCCCTGCAAGCCGCTCCGGATCTATTCTTCCCATCGAACCCAACGCAGCCATTCCACCTAAAACTGTCCAGATGGGTATCGCCGCGAAACTTAGGACAATTGCGTCAATGATAACGGCAACAAAACGGATCCAAAAACCGCCATAAGCTTGCGCGCGGGCGGGCATACCACGCGGTATTGCCGCTGCCATACCCATGGGAGAAAGCGCCGTTCCGCACTGTTGGCAGAAGGTTGCGATCGCTTGATTTGGACTGCCGCATTTGGAGCAATAGAGGGAATTCTCAGGCATATGCTCGGACTATAACCTCAACGCAACATTAACTGCAAACAGATAGTTCCGACTTCCTGAAATCTTCCAGAGTGAGCTGCAAGCCGCCATATTCGGGATGGGAGTTTACACCCACCGTAAAGGCCACATCTAGGCTATCGCCCGAAACCAGGGACTCGTTGAGCAAGCGGCCCGCCATGCGCCAGCCGACGGCCTCGTAGTTGTAACTGGACTTCGCGCCGGAGCTCCGTTGATTCACCCGCATTTTGATGTGCTTCTCCTTCAGGATTCTTGGCGGAAACAGCAGATTGACTCCATGGCTGGCAAACACAGGTTCGGGGTTGCCGTGACCAAACGGCTCAAGCTCCCTCAGCGTGTCGAGGAGTCCAGGTGTTACAGCGCTCAGCGGAATGCGCGCGTCAATCTTCAGTTCAGGAAGAAAGTCTCCAGCCGTAAGCCGTGTGCGCGCAAACATGTCCAGGCGCTGCCTTAGCTCAGGAAGATGGGCGCTGGGAAGCGCAAAGCCCACAGCATGGGCGTGGCCGCCGAAACGGGTGAATAACTCCCCGCAAGATTCCAGGGCCTCGAGCAGATGCAGGGCCTCGATGGAACGGCCCGACCCATGAGCCTCATGGCCGTCGGTGGCAATTACCAAAGCCGGCTTGCCGGTCTTCTCCACCACGCGGGAGGCAACGATACCGACGACTCCGCGGTGCCAACTCTCGCCATCGAGCACCAGGCAGAATTTGTCGCCTAACTCGGGATCATCTGCCAGGCGGCTTTCGATCTCGGCCACGATCCTTGCTTCTTCGCTTTGCCGCTCCGTGTTGAGCAGATTCAGCTTTTCGGCAATTTCGCGGCAGCGCACAGGATCCTTACTGATGAACAGCTCGATGACTTCCCCGGCAACATCCATTCTTCCGGCGGCATTGATGCGCGGCCCCAGGCGAAAACCTACATCGCTGGAGGTCAGCGCTCGCCCGCTTTCTGCGAGGCCCGAGACTTCCATCAGCGCTTTCAGGCCTCCATTCACCGGGCGGCGCAACGCTTCTAGACCTAGCCTGGCAATCACGCGGTTCTCCCCGACGAGCGGCACGGCGTCCGCAATCGTGGCGATGGCCACCATTTTCAAGAACGATGGAATTAACTTGTTCTGGTCAGCCTGATCCTTGAAACGGGCAAAGAGCGCTTGGGCAACCTTGAACGCCACACCCGCGCCACAAAGGGCTTTACATGGATAGCCGCATCCCTCCTGATTGGGATTGAGAACGGCCAAGGCGCGAGGCACTCCCTCCTTCTTCTCCGGGAGATGGTGATCGGTCACGATCAGATCGATTCCCACACGGCGCGCAGTTTCCGCAGCCTGAAAGGCGCGAATGCCGGTGTCCACGCTTACAACGAGCTTGACTCCGGCGGCGGCCGACCGCTCGATAACGTCGTCCTTGATCCCGTAGCCTTCCTTGATACGGTGCGGCACGTGAAAATCGGCAGTGCCGCCACATAGCTCAATCGCTGTTTTGAGAATCACCACTGCCGTGGTGCCATCGACATCGTAGTCGCCGTAAATCAGGATTCGTTCCTGGCGCGCGATGGCAGCGCTCAGCCGCTCAATCGCCGCACTCATCCCTAGCAATGCGTCAGGCGCATGAAGCCGACTAAGAGTAGGCGAGACGAAATCGTGGGCTTCCTCGGCACTGGCGATGCCACGCAGTCCAAGGAGGTGCGCCAGCAGCGGCGACATCTGCGCTTCGGAGCGAAGTTTTGCAACTATGCCCGGATCGGGGGTGAGGTAGGTCCAACGCATCGGCAAAGGAAGATGCTAGTCTTCGTCGCTCTCCGTGTCATCCATCAGTATGCCGCCGAACTCATCCACGGTGGATTCCAACCGCTCAAAATTTTCATACCAGTCCGTGGAAACTTCGTAAAGAAACATGACACCCTGGCACGGAAACCCAATCTGGACATGACCGATCTTGCCGACAAAATTCCGAAGCCACCGGACCTCTTCCATATCTTCATCATTCAGATAGTGGGACTCTTCCATCTGCTCGACCAAGAACTCTATGTCTTCGGCCTCAAGGGCAACGTGGCTCATCGTGACAAAATTCACGCCACAAGACTTCGCCAGCTCGACAAAATCTTTCCAGGCATCCGGGTGATCTTCGGAAGGAGGTATCCAGTGGACGCTGGGCAAGTCGTCCTTGACGTAACCTCGAAATCGCTTCATGCCGTGGCCCTCGATGAAGGCCACCATGTCGTCTCTCAGATTATGCAGGTCTTGTTCCATGGCTAATGCATTCCATCATATCGCGTTCGAGGGTTGCGACCTAAACGCAGAGGCATCGTGCGCCAGCGGTAATTCCAAAATGGCCTCGCAGCCGCTGCGCCCAACACGGTTGGCCAGATACACAGTACCGCCATGAGCTTCGGCAATCTGCCGGCTCAGGATCAAACCGATTCCACTGCCGCCGTGCTTGGTCGTGAAGAATGGAACGAAGAGATTCTCGCTGTTCAGCAGTCCGTGGCCTTCATCGAGTACGAAGACCTCCACGGTGTTGACGCCGGCGCGCCAGCCGACTTCCACCGATCCACGAACTTTTAGAGACGGATCGAGCGAGGCATCGACCGCATTTCGAATCAAATTGATCAGCAACTGCTCAAGCTGATCGGGATCGGCATCCACCAGAAGCCGCGGACCTTCGAGCACCGTTACCGGCAGGCGGCGCTCCAGCAATGCGGCGCGGTTTACGAGCGCACCTACTTCAACTCTGGACTTGGTGGGCGCCGGCATTCGCGCAAGCTGGGTGTACGCCTGCATAAAACGCGTGAGGGATTCCACACGATTCTCAATAACCTGGAGTCCCTTGCGCATATCCTGCTCTACTTCCTGGTTGACCCCGGCGCGCCCCGCAATTCCAGTCAGCGTTCCGGCGATGGATTTGATCGGAGCAAGGGAGTTGTTCAGTTCGTGGCCGAGAACCCGGATCAGGCGTTTCCATGCCTGGCGCTCTTCTTCACGAAGCGCCCGACTCATGTCGGAGATGATCAGCAATTCATGGGGCACGCCATTCTCGCGAAACGCTGTGTGACTCACCGCCCAACGGCCATGCTTGCCGGGAAAGGTCATTTCGATGGTCTGCGGCGGCGATTGCAGGAAGCGGCTCAGCCCAAGCTCGTCGGAAGTTAAGCCGAGGATGCGCGGAGCAACGCGGCTCATGAGCTGCTCGCCTGCCCGGTTCACGATTTGCAACCTTTGCTGCTGATCAAAGGTGAAGACGGCCACATCGATTTCCATGAGCACCTTCTTGAGCAGCGCCGTGGCCTCAAGCGAGCTGATCTTCTGGTTCTGCAAGCGATCGGCAAGGCCGTTCAGTTCGTAGATCAATTCTGAAAGTGCGTCGTCCCGGTCGCCCCCTCGCACACGAAAGGAATAGTCTTCTTCAAGAATGGCGGCCACCATGTTGGAGAGCGTTTGCAAAGGACGGATCAAATGCCCCTGCAAGATGGAGCCCCCGATGATCCATCCGACGATAAGGAATGCGGACAGGGTCCACTTCAGTTCCTCGGAGTAGGGGCCCGTGAGGAGAAGAATTTCGGCGACGGTAGTCGCCGGAAGACCGATGAGCAGCACCAGGAGCAGAATCTTCCGGTCGTAGTTCAGCTTTTTTCGCTTGGCAGGGATGTAAAGACGATTCTCGGTGCTTTGGGGATCAGAGGCCATATTTTTCCATGCGGCGATACAAGGCGCTTCGGCTCAAACCGAGGGCCTCCGCAGCATGGCTGATATTGCCGGAGTGGCGCGCCAGAGCCTTCTTAATCAGAAGATATTCTACTTCTTCAAGACTCATATCTTCTATCTTGGCGGCGCCGCCCTTGTCGCTTTCCAGACCAAGGTCGCTCACCTGCACCTGGTCCCCGGTACACATCAACACCGCCCGCTCCACAGAGTGATCGAGTTCGCGAACATTGCCGGGCCAGGGGTGCTCGATCATGCGCTGGACAGCGGCGTTCTCGAACGAGAGCACCTGCTTGCGATAGCGCTCGGCGTACACCTTGAGGAAGTGCGAGGCGAGGAGCGGTATGTCGTCGCGGCGGTCGCGCAAAGGCGGAATGTGCAGCTCAACGGTGTTGAGGCGGAAAAGAAGATCGGAACGGAACTTCCCTTCCACGCTCTCCTGCTTGAGATCGGCGTTGGTGGCGGAGAGAACCCGCACATCGACCTTACGAGTCTTGGAAGAGCCGACGCGCTCCATGTCTCCAGTTTCAAGAACGCGCAGCAGCTTGGCCTGCTGCTTCAATGGAACGTTGGCAATTTCATCGAGAAACAGGGTGCTGTGATCGGCCAGTTCGAAACGGCCTACACGGTCGGCGCGAGCGTCGGTAAACGCGCCTTTCACATGGCCAAACAGCTCGCTCTCAAATGTGCCTTCCGGGAGGCCGCCGGTATTTACGGTAATCATGGGCCGGGAGGCGCGCTGGGAAAGCGCATGCAGAGTCTGCGCAACAACTTCTTTGCCCGTGCCGTGCTCGCCGGTAATTAGAACATTGGCATCGCTCGGGCCGATGCGGCTCATGAGCGTGAGCAATGGCTGCATGTTCTTGGAAGCTGTAATAAAGATGGGGCGATTCTGGGCGCGGAGAAGGCTATTCTCAGCTTCCAGCCGCTCCGCAAGGCGCATGGTCCGCAGAAGGTCGACCTGGGTGCGGAGAATGCTGATCAGGCGCTGGTTGTCCCAGGGCTTCTGAATGAAATCGCGAGCGCCGCGGCGCATCGCTTCCACCGCAAGTTCAACGCTACCCCACGCGGTCATCACCACAATCGGAAGCTTACTATCGAGGGCCTGGATGCGCGAAAGCAGGTCCATGCCTTCCTGCCCCGAGGTAGTATCGCGCTGATAGTTAAGATCCATCAGAACGACATCGAATTCGGTCTCCTGCAGCGATTCGAGAACAGCAGCGGGGTTGCTCACGGTCTCCGTGAAATAACCTTCCGCCTTGAGTAGCAGGCGCAGCGCTTCGCGCACATCCGCCTGGTCATCGGCAATCAACACCCGCGAACGTTCGACAGGCTGTACAGACGCCGGAACCACAAGTTCTTCAACCTTGTTCAACGCTTCCTTCTCCTTGGATCAGGCCGTAACCGTATCCCGGACATTGGCAATATCATCGACGATCCAACCGTCCTTTACCTGAATGATCCGGTTTCCAAAAGAGGCGTTGCTCTCGGAATGGGTGACTTGAATGATCGTTGTACCCTGCTGATTCAGACGGCGAAAAAGCTCCATAATTTCCTGTGCCTGGCCGGAATGGAGGTTGCCGGTAGGCTCATCGGCCAGAATGATTTTGGGATTGCCGGCCACTGCTCGCGCCACGCCAACAAGCTGCTGCTGGCCTCCGGAAAGCTGGTTGGGATAGAGATCCTTTTTTCCGACAATCTGAAACCGATCGAGAATGTCCGCAACCATGGCGGCCCGCTGGGCACGGGGAATATCGCGATAAGAGAGAGGAACGTCAATATTCTCCTGCACGGTCAGGTTGTCGAGCAGGTGGTAGCTCTGGAAGACAAAACCGATATGCTTGCGATTCATTTCCGCGCGCTTCTTGCGATCAAGCTTGTGGATCGGCTGTTCAAACAGGAAGTACTCGCCCGCCCATCCATCGTCGAGCATGCCAACAATGCTCAGCAACGTTGTCTTGCCCGCTCCCGAGGGGCCCATGATGGTGACGAACTCTCCCTCTTTGATCTCAAGGTTGATGCGCCGGAGGAGCCAGATCGCGCCTGCGGCGCTCTTGATTGTTTTTTCGACATTCTTCAGTTGAATCATTTTATTTTGCCTTGTCCGTGAGCTTGACTCAAATCCGCAGCGGGAGAATCGGCAGCAATTTCCAGGAGATCGCTCATCTGTCTTAAAGTCTTAATCTTCACTTTTGGGGTGCTTTTCGCGAAGTGCAAAAAAGTGAAGTGGAATGACGCGACAATCGAAAATAATGCAGTAAATTCAAGCAATTTCACGCAACACAACCAACATCATTCCTAAAAAACACAACCACTTGTGACGCATGAAACATGATCGGTCAGCTTCCCGAATGCCAACCTTCCCCGTGCCAACTTCCCTTCCTGGCGCCGACTTCCCTGGATGCCGGAAGACTTATGACGGTTGCTGGCCCTCGATGGTAGCTCCTGTGTCATGGAGTTCTCCCAACGCCCAAGCTGCATTTTTGCGGGCTTCCGGGAGCGGCGATTTCTTGAGAACGTGGATCAGGGGCTGGATGGAGGGACGGCCAATCTGCACCAGCGCAATCGCGGCCTCCTCTCCCAAAGTCGGCTTGCGCTCCTTCGCGCCTTCACGATACTGCGAGGTATCGACCGCCGTTCTATCTCCCAACAGCTCCACAAGCGAATCAACCGCTCTGGCGGCAATGGCATGTTGCTGGCCAAGCCAGTAAGCCGCCGCAGCTTTCTGCTGGGTATTGCCAAATTTCAAGACGGCAATATAGTCGGAGATGTTCCCCATATTGCCGAGACCAACCATCACAGCCGGTCTGTTTTCCTTGGATCTGGCGCCAGTGAAGCCGGCAAAAACGAGTACCGCCAAACAAAGCAATAAAGAAGAAATCACTCTCGTTATTCCGCTCATAAAAACGGCCCATCCCTTGGGAGCATCAACTACTCTGGTTTGAGCAGCCGCTGTCTTCTAAATCGCACTTTATATACCGAACCTGCAGTGGACCTAACTCATTGATAAGCAAAGACAAGGCTTATCTTACACGAAAACCGGAACGAAAATTACTGTTCATTAACGAATCGCGGATGTTCGAAAACGAACACCACCAAGCTGACTTGCCATTTGCCACGAAAGCCGCAGAATTCATTGGGTTTACCCGCCCCTAACTGCAATTGACAAGCTAGAATCCCCGCGTCGTCGAGAATCCTACATCTTCTAAGACTTACCCCGAAATAAGATTTGCCCCGAAATACGACTTGCCCTGAAAGGCTTATCCGTTCCTGCGTTCTTAAGCATTCCTGAATTGCTGTTTGCATGGTTCTCGTGCAGGTGATCTCGATTTTCCGCTTTCACCTTATGCTAAAAACGCCTTAGGGCTTTTGCGGCTCCACCACAACGGCGGTTCCATAGCAAAGCACCTCCGTGACCCCTTGCATCACCTCGGTGGCGTCATAGCGAACTGCCACTACCGCATTCGCCCCCATCGTACTCGCATGCTGCAGCAGGAGGCCGTAAGAGTCTTCGCGGGTCTTCTCGCACAGGTTGGTCAGCAAGGTGATGTTGCCGCCCACCAGCGTTTGCAGGCCGGCGCCAATGGTTCCAATGATGGAGCGCGAGCGGACGACGATGCCACGCACCATTCCCAGGTTCCGCACGATACGATAGCCCGGCAGCTCGAAAAGTGTTGTCGTCATGTTATGGGGAATCATTTGAGATGCGAACCTCCATTGAATGAAGAAGTGAACGTGAAATTTTAAGAGCGATCTCCCCGAACGACGCTTCCTCAAAAACGAAGCGGCGATTCGGAGTATACTGCAGCGCCCTCCATTTCCAAGCACTGCCCCATTTCCAAGCACTGGTCTAATTTCAAGCGCTAGGGCAGGTCGTTTTCCCGTTCGTTCTCTCTATCAAACTAACAAGCCCCCTAAGCCCGCCCTCACAAGAATCAACGCCAGCGCCGTTCTGAAATAGATGAACGCTTCCGCCTTTAAGCCCGTCTTGGCCTGTAGAGACACTCAAATGCACGTCCCGGAGCAAGCCATCGTAATTCAAGTGACCGAAGCGCAATCCGCCTCGGAGCAGGTGGAAGACCTTGTACGGCAGCACGCCAGCTTCGTCTATCAGGTTGCTTACGCGATCCTCCGGAGTCCCCAGGAGGCGGAAGACGTAGTACAGGAGACATTCATCCGTGTGTGGAAACATGCCGGCGAGATTTCCACCATCTCCAGCCAGCGAGGCTGGCTGGCGCGGATCGCATGGCGGGTGGCTATCGACTGGCGCAAGAAGCATCGCAATCCCGCCATGGTGCACGATGGCGATTTGCCGGAACCGTGCTCTACCGAGGGCCCGGTCGATGAAGAGTTGATTCGCACGCAGCAGGCGCGGCTTCTAGGGAGCTTAATCGCACGCCTTCCGAGAGACTTGCGGGAGACCCTGGATCTTTCGGTGGTGGCGGAATTGAATTCGGCGGAGATCGCTCAGATTCTGGATATTCCGGAGTCCTCCGTTCGAGGAAGGCTGCTGCGGGCGCGCCGCTTGCTCCAGGAAAAAGCGCAGGCGTTTCTCAAGAGGAAGAAATAAACGGAGTCGAAGCATGAACCATGAAGAATACGAACCAACAACCGAAGCATGGCTCGAAGAAGCACTGCAGGCTTACGGCAATGTAGCGCCGCGCCCCGGTCTTGAGGACCGCATTATCGCCAACCTGAGATCGCAGCAACGGCGGCAACGGTTGCGACACAGGATGATCTTTGCGGCTTGCGCCGCAGGGTTATTGCTAGCGGTGGCAACCGTGAACCGGTGGAGCGTGCAACCGCGAACGCCGAACGTTGCCGTTGTCCGGCCTGTATCATCGCCGGTTCCCGATCCGGTTAAGCCTAACAGGACAACCAGCGAGGGCAGTAAGAAAGAAATCAAGCACGAACTCAGGAACTCCGTTGCGACAGTTCCAAGCTCCATCTTCAGGAACCCAGTCTTCGGAAGGCCAGCGGGCGGAGGCCCAACGGATGGAAAGCCAGGGACAATACCAGTGCCGCGGCCCAGCTTTGCGCGCGAGAGGCTCAGAATCGAAAAAGAAAACGTTTACCTGAGCGTTTTGCGTGCACCTCCACCCGAGCCGGCCATTGCAGCGCAGCCACAAGCGCGCGCTCTTGAAATTCAGGGCTTGTCGCTATCGCCGATCGAAGTAAAAGAATTCACACGTATCAAAGATTTGGATTAAAGGAAGGGATTCCAGAATGATCAAAAAAAGCTTCAGTAGCTTTGCCCTCGTTCTTCTTGTGGCCATGATTGTGGACGTCGTGATTCCAAAAGTCATGGCTCAAGATGCCGCCGCAAAACAAAAAACGGAAAAAAGCGCGCCCGATTCATCCGCCACGCAGGTGAATGACACAGCCCTGCCTGCCCAACAAAAGAATCGCCCTAAAGTCATTAAAACTTTCTATCTGCCTAATCTCGCGAGCGCCAGCGAATTGCAGGACATCGTGAATCTTATGCGGGGGGTTCTGGATATTCAACGCGTCCAGTTAGTGCTTGTACACCAGAGCATTGTTGTGCAAGGCACCGAGGAGCAGGTCGAACAGGCCACAAGGCTGTTGAATGAGCTCGATATCTCCAACAAGAAGGAGGCCGGCCAATATCGCCTGGAATTCAATATCAATGAACTTGATGAGGGCCGGAAGCTAAACTCCAAGGGCTACTCGCTTCTTCTCAATCCTCATGAAGTCGGCAAACTCCGAATCGGTACGCGCATCCCTGTGCAGACGGGGGAAAACACGATCAGCTATCTGGACGTAGGCAAGAACATTGACTGCATGGTGAAATCGGAGGCCGAACATAGCGTCGATCTCAGCCTGACTCTGGAAATTTCGGACATCGCCTCCGGCTCTCACGGCGAGACGGCACTTGGCCACAATCCCGTAGTTCAACAGATGAAGATTGAAACCAGGAACACATTGGAGTTGGGCAAGACAATCGTCCTAAGCAACTTTTACGATCCGAGCAGCAAACACACCATCCAGATCGACGCTGTGGTGACCCGCGTCAGACGGCAGGCCTGAATTTCACTTTTCAATTCTTTCCACTTTCGATTTTTCTTGGGCGCGGGTTAACGAAACCGCGCCCAAGATTTTTTTCGAAACTCAAACGCTTCTAAGTTTGAAAGCAAGGCCGGATCACCCATCCGGCCCTGTTGCACTCTTGTAGAGTGGGTAGGGCAATCGCGTGAAATTTTCGATGGCCCCTTTGTGCGGGGGAAGGCTTCCGTTATTGGTTCCGCAATGCGACCATCGGGTCCACCTTGGTAGCGCGGCGAGCCGGGATGTAACTTGCCAACAACGAGACCGTTAAGAGTAGGGCCGTAACGGATGCAAAGATGGAGAGATCGAGCGGCTGTACTCCAAAGAGCATGGTTTTCAGCCAGCGTGTGAAGATCAACGCCGCCAAAATGCCCACAGCCAAGCCCGTTCCCGTTAGCGAAAACGCCGACTTCAACACCATTCCCATCACATCACCGGCCGCTGCGCCCAGCGTCATTCGGACGCCGATCTCATGGGTGCGCTGCGCGACAGAGTAAGCCATCACCCCGTAGAGTCCAATCGCAGTAAGCAACATGGCCACAAAGGCAAAGGCGCCGAACAGGAAGGCATGGAACCGCTGCTGCCCCGCAGCAGCCGCAACATAATCCTTGAAGAGCTGAATATCGTAGAGCGCCAGATCGGGATCGATATCGGCGACCTCTCGCCTTACGCCCGCAACAAGGGCCAGCGGATCGAGCGAAGCGGTCCTGATGCAAAGAGTCATACCGGCGGGAACCTGGCCGTAAGGCACATAGAATTCAGGAGAAAAATCGCTGTCGAGATGCTGCTGTTTGGCGTTGCCCACCACCCCGACGACCTCACGCATGATCGGATGATCGCCAATTCCAGGGCTGACATGCTTACCGACCGGATCCTTTTTAGAAAAGTATTTTTCAGCGAAGGCCCGGTTCACAATAATCGCTCCAGAAGAGGAAAGGGTGTCCCGAGGGCTAAAGTCGCGCCCGCGTTCCAGAGTAATGCCCAAAGCGCTGAAGTATCCTGGACTGACAACCCTCATTTGCGCCGCGTGCTCGTTTTTCGACGAGGGCTCGCCCTCAATCTGGAACGTGATGAAGATTCCGCTGGTATCGAGCGGCAGCGGCGATACCCCGGCAACCGCAGTGACTCCGGGGAGGCTTCGCAGGCGCGGCAAAAGCTGGTCGTAGAGATGCACTTTGAGCGGATCGCTGTACTTGGCGTCCGGAGGATCGAATTTCAAGGTGAGCATGCTCTCCGCATTGAACCCGAGATCAACCTGCGAAACCCGGCGGAATGTCTGCAACAGCAGCCCCGCGGTTACCAGGAGGACGAGCCCAATCGCGGTTTCGGCGATCACCAGCGCGCTGCGCAGCCGCCGATGCGAACTATCGCTGGTAGAACGGCCTCCTTCTTTCAGGCTTTGCGTAATGTCGGGCACGGAGCGAAGCGCCGGAACAAGTCCAAAAATCAGGCTGGTCAGGACCGCGACGACGGCAGCGAAGGCGAGGACGTATCCATCGATCGCCGCATTTTCGATCCTGGCAATACCGCCCAGATGCAGGGCGGCCAACATGCGAGTCGTCCACATCGCCAACGGCAGGCCTAAAGCGGCGCCGCCAAAGGCCAACACGAGGCTTTCTGTGAAGAGCTGGCGAACAACCCGGCCACGCCCGGCGCCAAGGGCCGTGCGGATGGCCATCTCCCGGCTACGGCTGCTGGCGCGAGCCAGGAGCAGGTTAGCCACATTCGCGCAGGCAATCAGCAAGACGCAAGCAACCGCCGCAAGCAGAAGGAGCAGTCCCCAGCGTGCCTTTTCCACCATGCGATCCAGTTCGGGAAGCAGGTTCACTGCCGCAAAGCGCGCGTTGGTATCGGGATATTCCTTAGCAAGGGCGGCGGCGATCACGTTCATCTCCTGCCTCGCCTGTTCGACAGCGACACCCGGTTTCAGCCGGGCCACCACGCTGAGCAAATGAAAATCCCGCGCGCCGGTCTCCGGCGTTTCCGAACCGGGGGCAACTTCACTATCGCGGGCAAAAGTAATCCAGAGCTTCGACGTTTTTGCCTGCGCGGGGAACGCAAAGCCCGAAGGCATTACGCCGATGACGCGGTAAAGCTGCCCATCCAGCGTAATACCACGATTGAGAATGTTTCTGTCCGCCCCAAAGATCGACTGCCAAATCTCGTGGCTTAACACCACAACACGGCTCCCAGGCTTTTCTTCACTCGAAAGAAAGCCGCGGCCCAAGACCGGATTCACTCCAAGCACGGAAAAGAAATTCGAGGAGACGACTTCGCCCTTCAAATGCACGGCGTGGTCAATTCCGGTCAGCACGAAATCATCGTCGTAGTGAGAAGCTATGTCTTCGAAGACACGATTGCGGCCGCGCCAGTCGAAGAAATCGGGATAGGAGACGTGCATCGTGCCGCCTCCGTTCGACTTTTCCAGAATCGACATGATCCTTTCCGGATCGTGAAAAGGTAGCGGCCGCAGCAAAACCGCATTGATCACGCTGAAGATCGCCGTATTGGCGCCGATACCCAAAGCCAGCGTGATCAGGGCTACAGCGGCGAAACCGGGAGACTTGCGCAACATACGCAGCGCATAGCGAATATCTTGCAGCAGGTTTTCCATAAGTCTCTATAGCTCCCGAATTCTTGGATTGATGTGCCTTCAAAAGAAAAGTGCGGAGCAGCAGGCAGAGCGCGGGATAAGGTGCGCGAACCAGCCGCTGTCTCCGCACACCGGGCGTCACTGCGCTAACGCCGGTGAAAATCGAAGATCCTCTATTAAGTTTGCACCTAGGGTGCCGAAATGGCATGCTCCTAAAGCGTTGAAACAAAAGCAGAAATATCCACGATGGCGTCCGGGGCAAGGCTGGGGTGTCCGGTTACGAAGAACGATTGTTCGAAAACGAACAGGCAGTTTCGGGTGTGGGGCTCGCTTCTGTTCTCGCCCTTTGTTCCGGGCGCAAAGACCAAGAGCGCGCTCTTCGCAAAGGAAGGGCACCTAAAGAATGGGCCCTCATTTTCCCGTGAGAATTGGATTTTTGTTTTACAGGTTGTGACCGCAGTCACGCTCATTTTCTTGAAAGAAGACAAAGAAAAAATCCGCGCCAGCCATGCGGCGACGCGGATCTCTTAACTTTTACATCGTTACATCGAAGGAGCGGCAGAGACGGAAAACAGCTTAGGAGATTTCAGCAGCGTGGTGTGCCGCTTCGGTCTCTTCGACAACCTTGCCGTCGAAAAGGTGCACAGTACGATCCGCATGCTTAGCAAAACGGGTATCGTGCGTCACCATGCAAATGGTGGCTCCCTCGCGGTGCAGTTGCTGCAGCAAATCCATCACAGCTTCGCCATTGCGGGAATCGAGGTTTCCGGTAGGCTCGTCCGCGAGCAGGATGGAGGGAGAGCCGGCCAAAGCGCGGGCCACAGCAACGCGCTGCTGCTGACCGCCCGATAACTGCGAAGGATAGTGCCTCATGCGGTGCGCCATCCCCACTTTCTCCAAGGACTCCTGCACCCTCTTCTTGCGCTCGGCGGAGGACATAGAGCGATAGGTCAACGGCAGCTCCACGTTCTCATAGACGTTCAGATCGCCGATCAGATTGAAGCTCTGGAAAATAAACCCGATCTCCTGGTTGCGGATTCGCGCACGCTCCGAGAAATCAAGCCTCTGAACCGCTTTCGTATTCAGAACATAGGAGCCATCCGTCGGAGAATCCAACAGGCCGATGATCGACAACAGAGTCGACTTTCCACAACCGGATGGACCGGCGATGGATACGTACTCACCCTTTTGTATATCCAGGTGAATGCCGGAGAGGGCGTGCGTCTCTACTTCGTCGGTATAGAACACCTTGGTGACATTTTCCAGCTTGATTAAAGTTTGTCCGTTTGCAGGCACGAGTTTTTTCTCCTTCGTCTGTTCCTTATTTTGAAGCATGCGACCGGCGTAATACTCCCGGCAATTCTTCGTTCATGGGCGCATGCAGCCCTTTTCCAAATAAGAACGTATCCCGTACGGCGTTGGTTCCTAAAACATTTTTCGCTTAATTCAGCTTGATATGGTCTACGTTGTCCCACCGCGACATGTCGGAAAGGATTACGGTATCCCCTTCCTTCAGCCCGCGCACAATCTCAACCGTGGTGACCGAGGTGCGGCCCAAATCCACAGGCACCCTGCTCGCGGTCTTCCCACCCACATCGAGCCGGAACATGGAAACCGTGCTCTTTTCCTGACCAAAGGCGGGACGCCCCACATAGAGCACATTGTCCAGCTTCTCGAGCGTAATTGTACCGTCTACGCTCAAGAGCGGCACAGCGCCTTTCGGCAAGGCCCCTTCCAGTTTCACATCGACTGTGACCGTACCGTTTTGCGATGCGGGATCAACGCGGAGAACCGAACCCTTGATGATGCCGTTGTGGGTATCAATTTCAGCAGGCTGGCCAAGCTCGATATCCCTGGCCTGCGTTTCGGGGATCTTCAGTTCCGCCTTTAGGTGCTCAGGCTGCACAACCTTAGCCAGGATGGTTCCCTGGGGAGCGCGCTGCCCGCCTTGAACATCAAGCTCCTGAAGAACGCCGGGAATGCCGGCTCGGACGGTTAACGCTTCCAACTGGCGGTGCTTGAATTGAACCAGAGCTTTGATCTTGTCGATGTTGGCTTGGTATACAGCCAACTGCGTGGCGACGGCCTTGGTGTTCATCGCCAGCCTGTCCTGCTCGATTTTATATTTTGTTCCCAGAGACTGCTCTTTTCCTACAGAGGTAGCAAGAGTCTGCGACGAGATCACACCAATCTTATGCTGCTCCTGGTTGGCATCAGCAGTTGACTTGGCGTCATCGTAATCCGCTTTGGCAGCGGCAACTGTGGCTTGCTGCGTAAGCAAATCGCCGTCCAGCCTCACTTTATTGTTGGTGTAGTCGGCTTGAGCGGACTTCAACTGCAGGTCAGCGTCTTCCGCCTCTTGCACGACCTGCGGGTTCGAAAGCTCCATAATGGTGGTTTCGGCTTTGACCGGCGTTCCAGGCAATACCAGAATGCGATCCACCCGGACATCAGTCTCCGCCGGTATCACCCGGACATCTTCGAGAATTGGAACCAAAGAACCAAGGCCGCGCACCTGTCTCAGCATGGAGCCGCGTTTCACAGTGTCGGGATAGAGAATGCCACTCTCAACCGTGGGCAATGCTGGCTTCAAGTAAGAGGACCCAATCGAGAGGCCCGCCACTAAGATGACCACCAACGCCGAAAGCAGTATCCGCTTACGGCGACGATTCTTCTTTACCGATTCGTCTCGAACGATATCCATAACGCTCTCAACAAGTGCACACTGTGGGCCAAATCAAAACCACACCTAAACTGTTGATTCAACGTAGGAAATTCTATTCCATCCGGGCAATATCGTCATCTGTGACTGTCCACTAGTGAAAACAACTGTGCGGAAACGGACAGTACGACACCCAGAACAAAATTCAATGATTTCAACAGGTTAACATTTAGAATGTGTGATAAGCGCTTGCCGATGACGAGGAGGACGATTACGGACTGGCAATGACGATGCAACGCGTCTTCCACATCGGCAACAGGCTACTCACGCCTCCGCTCCCTGCAGATCACAAGTTTCCCCGGGACAAACAACGGCAGCTTCTTGCGTTGCTTTCCCAAGATGGCACGTTCCAGTTTGAGAGTTCTTCCCTCGCCGACCCTCAGGTTATCAAGCTCGCGCATCACGCCGATTACGTAGACCAGTTCCTTCAGGGTAGCGTGGCGTCTTCTACGATGAGGCGCATTGGTTTCCCCTGGTCGGCGTCGCTGGCAGAGCGGGCGCTGGCCTCGGTAGGCGGCACTCTGGGCGCGGCACAGGATGCGGTCCAGACCGGATGGGGCGCAACCCTTGGCGGAGGCTCGCACCACGCTTTTCGAGGAGAAGGCGCGGGATTCTGCGTTTTTAACGATATCGCGGTCGCCATTCAACTTCTGCGCGAGAAAGGCCTGGCCCGGCGCGCGGCAGTTATCGACCTTGATGTACACCAGGGAGACGGAACCGCCGAAATCTTCACAGGCGACCCCGGCGTCATGACGCTCTCCATTCATTGCCGCAGCAACTTTCCGTTTCGCAAGCAGCGCAGCACCATCGATATCGACTTAGCAGACAAAGTAGAAGACGACGCTTACCTGCGTTCCCTTGAACAGGTTCTGCCGGAGATTTTCGCCTTCCGTCCCGACATCGTCTTTTATCAATCAGGAGTCGATCCGTTGCACTCCGACTCGCTTGGACATCTTTCCTTGACGTTCGAAGGCTTGAAAGAGCGGGACCGCATGGTCATGCAAGCCGCGCGCGATCATAAGACGCCGTTCGTACTGACGCTAGGCGGCGGCTATGCCAAGCCGATCGAGCTCAGCGTCCAAGCCCACGCCAATACCTACCGGACCGCATGGCAGATATTCAAGACGTGAAATTTATTGCACGCGCTTGACGTGGGCATAATCGAAAACCCACCCTTTGCTCCGAGCGCAAGACCAAGTGCGCGCTCTCCACAAAGGATGGGGCACCCAGCCTGAGGTCTTCAGGCGAAGTAGTTTCTATTGCTCTTACGCAGGGCCGGGACAAGCTGGGCAAAGGCGGGAGAGTACAGCTCTTGAGCCTTCATGCAATCTTCAGACTGACCGAGATCCCATCGCGAAGAGGCAATATTGTCGTGAAAAATTCGGGCATGGCATACAGCCGCTTATTGAATTCCTGAACGCCGCGTGTGCTTTCTTCTTTTGGTTCCGATTCGGTCACGCGTCCGCTCCAGAGCACGTTATCGGTAATGAACAGGCCGCCGATGCGGAGCCTGCTGCTTACCAGGTGCAACACCCTCGGATAGTCTTCTTTATCGACATCATTAAAGATAATGTCGAACTGCTGTTTCTGCTCGGAGAGCAGTTCCAGGGCATCGCCTACTTCCACGCGCACGGACTTTTGCACTCCGCCACGCTCGAAGTATCCACGGGCCTCAGCGGCCTTTTTCGGGTCGCCATCCGTATAGAAGACTTCCCCACCTTCACCCATCGCTTTGGCCCACCAGATAGTCGAATATCCGATCGCCGACCCCAATTCAAAGATTTTCCTGGCGCCGATTGTCCGGGCATATTGGAAGAGCACACGCCCCACCGCCGGACCGACGATGGGGATGCTACGCTCCTTGGCCTGCCGCTCCATTTCCTGGAGCACGGGATCGCGCTCCGGCAGCAAGTCATACATGTATTTTTCAACAACAGCTTCGGTAATATCCGGCATTTATGAAATCGTCTCCCCTGGTTTCATGGCTTTTAATTCGATCCCGCTCATACCGGAGATCAGGCGCTGCAACTCAGCGGGCGTGCCGGTCAAGGGCGGAAATGTTCCGAAGTGCATGGGAATTACAAGTTTCGGCTGAAGCAGGCGGCAAGCGACAGCGGCCTCTTTGGGACCCATGGTAAAGAGATCGCCGATTGGAAGAATCGCAACATCAGGTTGATAGAGCTCGCGAATCAACGCCATGTCGCCAAAAACGGCGGTATCTCCGGCGTGGTAGATCTTGATGCCGTTCGCGAACTCAACGATATATCCCCCAGGCTCTCCGCCATAAATCACCTGGCCCTCGTCTTCGATGCCGGAAGAGTGGAAGG